>Ga0255053_10000006_pt1 | contig 89573 bp, 138 predicted proteins | sample JV7_2_22_MG_FD_188635 | JGI IMG/M metagenome (GOLD analysis project Ga0255053, IMG submission 188635) | Seawater microbial communities from Jervis Inlet, British Columbia, Canada - JV7_2_22 | ecosystem: Environmental > Aquatic > Marine > Inlet | place: Canada: British Columbia | collected... | reverse complement strand
GATGGATTACTGGACACTGTTGGTTCACTTTCGCCATGTGGTTCTCTAGTCACTGCGGGTTCACTGCTCTTTGATGGTTTACTGAAAGTCTGTGGTTCACTTTGGATCCATTGGTTTTCTAAATCACGGTGGTTCACTACCTTTACTAGGTTATCTTAATTCGTTTGGTTCACTAGATGTATCTCGGATTCTTTCAGGCTTTGGTTCACTATTTTACAATGGGTTACTCTCATCGAATGGTACACTTGGTGCCATTGAATTTTTAGAACGACCTGGTTCACTTATACTACTTTGGTTTACTATACTACATAGGTTCACTACATTCCGGAGGGTTGCTTGCAGCTTGTGGTTCACTGTTAGATGGTGGTTTTCTTCAATATTTTGGTTCACTTTGTGTAGTTGATTTTTTGGCACCTCTGGTTCACTCGGACTTCATGAATTTCTGTACCGTCTAGGTCCACTAAATATTATTGGGTTTATTGAACTGATTTGGTTCACTTCATGTATTCGGATTTCTAGTCGTTCGTGGTTCACTCGTTGTCGTTGGTTATCTAACCTCAACTGGTTCACTACATGATCACCGGGTTACTCGGGCTCCATGGTTCACTAGTTTCTATAGGTTTCTTATACATAGTGGTTCACTTTCTTTTGTTGGGTTCTGACATACTCTGGTTCACTAATCTTGGGTGGTTTACTTCGTGTTCGTGGTTCACTATACAGGATTGAATTGCTCGGACGAGTTGGTTCACTCATGTTCGTTGGGTACTGCGGACTTCTGGTTCACTTTGTATTTTAGGATTTCTGATCCTTGTTGGTTCACTCGATTTTTTTGGATTTCTGGATATTACCGGTTCACTCCCGATGTTTGGATTGCTCTCATGGGCTGGTTCACTTTTTTTACAGTTGAAAGTATCATCTCAGCATTTTCTATATTTGATGCTGATTTTTCCACTTTATTGTAATCCTCAATAACTTGTTTGCGTAAACCTTCTAGAACATCCATAAGTACAGGTCTGGTAATTGGATGCGGATGATCCATGTGGCTATGAATTAACATATTATTTTCATCTAGTACTACAGTAATATTTACAGTTTTTATATGGTGGGCCTTTTCAAGCCTACCACGAAAGAATTTTACATTCTCCGGTTGTTCTTTCATTCTAGGGCCTCACTCCTATTATTTTAAATTTGTGAGTTGATGCATCATAAGCTGGAATGTCTTTCAGCCGAGACCTCTCTAATATATAACTGCCAATGACAACAATTCCTCCCTTTTTGAAATCAACTCCTTCGATACTTTGATGGTTATTCATCGCTTCCCATAGTTCATCATATGAAAATTCAGGTACGTCAACTTCTATCATTATTTTTGCCATTATTTTCCATCCTTCACTCTAATTTCGTTTCGTAGAATCTCTAACTCTGTTTCTTTCTCTTTCAAGTCTTGTTTAAGCAACTTGTGAACCTCCAAGAGTCCTCTTACATTTTCTCGCAGAGGTTCTAACTCCTCCTCCCTGTGAATTAATTTACTTGCTAGTTCAGCATTCTCGATTCTTAACTTACTCATTGGATGTTTCTCACATATTTCAATGTGCTCTTTCAATGCTTCTGCCATAGTATTAGCAGTTGCTACTTCCTCTACTAAAGTGGCGGGCACTTCATCTTGTGGACCATAACGATGACCACAGTATACACAATTGATATACATCTTGGACTGAAGATCATCTATCCACTGTTGTAATTGTTTAACTTCTTCTTGCCAATCCCTGAGAATATCGTGAACCATATCCCCAGAAGTTCCCCTTTCAGCTAATTCTCTCCATCTATCAATATCCATAACTCACCTTTCACTCTGGCTCTCTAAGTTTGAACCCTAACTCAGCATCCTCATACTTGTCCCTATCATATCCAATATAGAAAAAACGTTTCTTGTCACCTATTTTGTACTTGTACCAAACAATGCCTATCACTATTAATATAACTATCCACTCCATATTATCCTCTCTTTGGCCCGGGAGTTGCACACCCAGACAGAGCTCCCGGACGTGCTGGGTCACGCTCGGCCAAGATATTAGACCTGGTGGGCCGGATTTTCGCCGACACGGTAATCTATGGTTTAGTGTTGCCTCGCTCTCACCCGAGCAGGGGATCATTAGTATTGTCGCCGTTACCCTGTTGTTTGAGGTAACCGCCCTTTCGGTATTAACCTACTTAGGACTGTTGCGTTTGAGGACTTTGAAACGCAGGTGTGTTGCCGCCACACCGCCACCAAGATAATTTTTAACACCATGGACAATACCGTTCAGGACTAAATCGCTTGCATCCATCACAGTACGTCCAATGACCTGTAAGTGCAAGTTCTAATTTCCTAGACAGTCTGCCCAACCAACTTAACTCATACATCGCTTTCCATTCATTTCGAGCACTCACACCATATCTCCTTCAATAAATCATGGATTCCGTATTCTTTCATTCTCAGCATGAGAAATTCAGAAATGGTTGGTTGATAAGGTTGTCTCTTGATAAACATATTTGCTTCTCTTGGAGTCCTATTGCCTTTCTTGTTGTTGCAATCTTTACAAGAAGCCACACAGTTTTCAAAATTATGTTTTCCATTACGAGACTTCGGAATTAGATGATCTATTGTTAAATTTCCTCGATCCGTGCTACCGCAGTACTGACAAGTCCAGTTGTCCCGAATCAATACATTCCTTGATCTAAAGGGGACTCTGTTCTTGTAAATTGAGCGAACTAATTTCAACAGTCGCAGGATCAAAGGAAGTGTGATCACGACGGTCCGCCCAACGTTAGCAACTTGACGGTCACCATGCTTCAAAACTTCAACTTTGTTCTGAACCATAAGGCATACCGCCCTTTGCCAACGGAGCGTACACAAATAAGTGTAGTCAGCATTAAGCAGTAGCACTTTCTCCATAAAGCTCCTCCCTTCTTTTTTGTTTCCGGCGTTTACTGGCCCTACCATCAATAAAGGCCATATCAAAAATTTTCCCTCTTACAGATTTTGGCAATTTTCTGTATGAGAAGAGTTCATCCTGAGTAAATAAATAATATACATCAGCAGTATTTTCTAAAAAACTGCGAAGATCATCACACTCTACTGAGCAAGTAATCTCTACTAAGCAAGTCTTACAAGGGTATCCGAGGGACATTCAGTCAACTCCTTTTCTCGAAAGTCGTGTATCTCCATTCCTCTTTCAGTTGCGTAACGTAATTTTTCACTAACAAATTTATGAATCTTCCTCCTTACTTCAAGTGGGACTTTTGTTACTATATATGAGAGTTCATCTGCGCTCATATCACCCAGGTTATCTGCTGCACCATTGATAAATGCAAGATAATCAATACACTTATCAGAACACGCCGCTTGGACTAGACATTCTTTACAAGGATAAATCATATATTTTTTCCTCTGTTTCTTTCTTCTCTATACCAACTTCAATACAACCAGTATACTCTCGTATTGAATATTGAAAGTCGAGAAGACTAAAAGCCTTAATTCTTTCTCTTAATTTAGTAGGTAATGTCTCTATGTTCTTTCGTTGATGTGAGGTCATAGAAATAAACATATTTGCTGCCTCATTTATAAATCTATATAAATCAAGACAGTCTTCTGAACATGATGCCGAAACTATACACACACTGCAAGGATATACCATATCTCACCTATGTATAGCTAAGGGTTTTACAAACTGGACATTGACAAAAGAGCCTACACTCTTCCTCATTTCCGTACCATCTCTTGAACTTCCATCTTTTTGTCAAGCATCCAGAACAAAAACTCCACTTTAACTTTCTTTTTAGTACTAACTTTATTGTCAAAAGTAATAGTTTCATTTGAAATCCTTGTGGCTGCCGGGCAGGGATTCGAACCCCGGTAACGAGTTCCAAAGACTCGGGTCCTACCGCTGGACGACCCGGCAGTTTACCATGAGATCCAGAGAAAATGCCACTCGCTTGTATTTATTTCATCCATGTCAATCCAAGAACCATCTTCTTCAGTATCAAGATGATATAAAAGTTTTTCTTGTAGTTCCTCTGGAAAAATTGTTTTCAACTCATGTATTTTAGCATCTCTTATTACTTCTTCTATTTTCTCATCCCAGTCAGAAGAAATCATCAAGTCGTGTTTAGTAAGCCAATCTTTATTCATACAATTTCTTCCAACTCTTTTTTCTCTTACTGGTAATATACCAGTTTCTTGAATTCTTTTAAGAGCAAAGTTCCTTGTATAATGCCACGCATCTCCACTGACGAAGTAGACATTATTCGCTTCCTCTTGTTTCACAATTTTACACATAATTAGATCTAGGCTCATATATTATCCTCCTGAATGAGAGGGCACGGTAGACCCATGTACAGAGAGCGACTCTGCGTCTTATGTTAGTCTCACCTGGTTCTACCTTCTCAGGACACCTTTGACTAACCCCCCTCAAATATTAGGCATCAATCTTGCGTACATAAGACCCACAGCCTCTAAGGTAATAACCGCAGTTGTTAAGAAGCTACACACCTCTTTATCATTGACTTTCATTAAATTATATGAACATTCAACTCTAAGTTGTGGTATATAATTAAGACCAGATCCAGCAGTAGTTAAACTCATTATAAGTTTTTCTCCACACTCAGGACAAACGTCCATCGAGAAACACTTATTATAATAACCCATATTTTCCCATTTTCGATCAACAGCTGCCCTTATCTTTTTATGTATTTTATACTTCTGAAGTTTCGTCATTGGCATTGGATGAGAAGTATAACTCTTTTTCCACTTTCTAAAGTAGGTTTTAATTTCAAATTTACAAGTGTCTGGCATACCACATCTTAGGATATAATGTGCCCACTTATGCTTTTTTTCAGCCGGACGAACATAACCACTAGGCTGCTGTACCCCAGTTATTTTCAAGTCCCATCCACAGAGAGGGCATATGAATATGTCGGCAGCTCTATGTGAATATGCTTTTGATTTCCACTTGTCCTCAGCCTTTGTTATCGGAATGAACGGATTCGGCATTTTCTCCCTCGGCTACTCTAAACCCAGTTAGATCAGCAACTCCAATTACCCCCTTCATTTTCTTAGCTAAATCACTGGGACCTTTTTCACATTCATGGGGTCTATACATGAAGTTGTAACTATTCAGGTGCATTAGTATAGTATCAAGTGAATCGTTAGTTTCAACCACATCAGGAAAATTAGCCTGACAAAATCTACAGTGATAAAAGCATTCTAATTTCATATTATCCTCATCCTTTCGACAATTATCAACTCTTTCGTTTTCTTATTTTGTGAGGTAACAATGGCGCAACTATTCGGATTTATATTAGAACTATTTAGATATTCTAACATTTTGTGTGCTGCCTTCTGACCACACTGAGTATGACAAGATGAAACTAAAAGACATTCAAAACATGGATCTTCAGAATCTTCATCTATATTAATCCTGGCTAAATCTTTCTTGCCATACCCGAAGTATCGTTGAAGCAACCCTTCTATTATGGTTTGGATACTTTTTGAACGCTTTGTTGTTTCCATTTAGAATTTCCTCTAGTGCGACTGCAACGCCTGCACTTCGACTAATTCCCGCTTCACAATTGATCACAATTTCTTCAGGTTGAGTTATATCGAGATACTTAAGTATATTCACTGCATGCCATTCATTAATTATTGTATCGCCCTCTTCTCTTACTTCATCAATGTCATGGAATTTTAATTGAAGGGATCTCCATGAACCAGAAACTTTTGGGTGATTTTGACCCGGGCTAGCTATGGAGATTAAAATTGATTTGCTTGAAGGGATTAACCTCTGTACTTGCCTCCTTGAATAGATGTAAATTTTTACCATTTTAGATTCCTTAAATTGAAAGATGAGGGGTGAGGTGGGAGTCGAACCCACAACAGCCAAAACCAATTGGCCACGTGACGCCCACCTGATTTGCCACGTACGTCTGCCACTATTTTAAGATTCCGTCACTCACCCCACTCTCCTCTAAGAGCTCTTTGTATCTTTGCCTTTGTGTTTTCGAATCTGAATTTAATAAGATCATTTTCTTTAAACAGATTCAACTCCTCTGCTCTCTTTATTAAAGTGTTAATGCACTCTTCTACCATTAGTAAATCAGTACGAGCATCCTCAACAGTTGTTACTCCTAAAAGCCACTTCTTTTCAATCTTAACTACTTCATCAACAATCCCCGTCATCTCTTTGGAAAATCTTCGTAATTTCATTTTATGGTAATCGTATACTTTCGCCATTCTTATTCATCCTCCTTTAAGTAACTCAGTGCTAAGTCTGCATTACAGTGGAGACACGACTCCGATCCCCCTATTAAAACGTCTGCAAAGCATTCTTCATTATTGATAACTTCATCTAAAACAAGTTTGATTTGATGAACTCCCTTTTCAGAAATTGTTATTGAACCTTTACCTAATGTTGACATATTACCAACCCTTCTTAAAACTTGTACGTTTTAGGTCTTCGGAGAGAGGTTTCACTTGTTTCTTAGGTCTTCTCCCGGTCGTAGCTACACCAGGTGCTCTCCCTAGTGTAAAATGTTCTCGATTATGCTCATTTATTTCAATTCCCGCATAGAAACCACAATCACCACAAGACATAGCATTATGTGGTTCTTGATAAACTCGTAAGGATTGGCCACACTCGGGGCAGACCCTTAGTACATAACACTTATAATCATAGGGAAGATCTTCCCACAGCTTCTCTAGATCAGTAGCAATTTCTAAACCAGTTTTTCTATCTTTCATTCTTTCGAAACTCCAATCACATTAAAGTATGCATCTAACAATTTAACTGATTCGGAAACGTAATCCTCTTCTTCTATTGGTTTGATGAACTCTGACTCAATTGTCTCATTGATATACCTATTTTTCAAGTCTATACAATCAGATTTTGTTGTCAGAAATTCAGCCAAATTAACTGGTCCATCATGTGCAATCAGACATGCAGTTTCCATTTCTCCACATCTCTGACCGCCTCTGTGTTTTCTACCTCCTAATGGTTGAAGGGTTTTCTTTGCATACGATCCAATTCCCCTTGCAGCAAGTCTTGTCTCAGCTATGTGAACCATCTTAAAAAAGTAGACATAACCAACAGCAATTTTATTCAAAAGTTTCTCTTTTGAAATGGGATCATAAATATCATACTCAAATGGAGTTCCCGTTTTCCCCATTGCTTCCTTGACCATATCTATTGAAACAGACTCAAATGGGGGTTGAATCAGTGACAACTTATCAATAAAATCTTTGTCAATTATTTTGGGAAGTTGCTCTTCAAACTGTTTATAATACCAGTTACCTTCAGTATTATCCACAGTCTTCACATAGCGAAGTAATGTTTTCTTAAGGTTTTTCTGGTTATCCTCCTTTTCAATCATTTTAATTAGTTTTGCTTTCAAGTCCATAAAGGACATTGTTAAGTGTAACTCAAATAACTGACCAATGTTCATTCTCGAAATTATCCCTAGAGGGTTTATGCAAATATCAACATGCCTTCCATCCGGAAGTTGAGGCATTTTCTCATGTGGAACTATCCTAGAGATAACTCCCTTATTACCATGTCTATTTGCAATTTTATCTCCAGCCTCTATTGGTCTAAGGTAAACACCAAACATCTCAATACGAACTCCATTAACTGGTTCGCCCTTAACTTTGTACCGACCAATGTGAGAGTATTTACTTAAATTTCGATCTCTAATAAACTGTTTTGCTTCTACAGCTGGAAGGTGATCAAATATGACCTTTTGAAATTCACTTTCCTTCTGTTTTTGATCTTCTAACTTCTTTTCAATCCAATCTCTGTATTCAGGTATCTCTTCATTCCACACATTCGCATATACATTTATATCAGTTATTCGAACCTTCTTTCTGGTTGTAAGAGGCATCTGTTCTTCAAAAACGGAGTAAAAGTCTAAACCAGATGTTACTTCTTTCATCATCGCATATGGTTGACCAGGATCTATATCTTCCATCATATCAGGTAATGGTTTATAATCATCGTTAGATAAACTCAAAAGAACTTTATTTGGTGGAATCGTAAATGATAAATCTCTATAGTGAACAGAAGTAAAAATTCGCTCATTAACTAATCGGTCAGATATAACTATTCCATCTTCATAATTGTGACCGTAATATGTCATAACAGCAGTTAGCAGATTTCTCCCAAAATTTATCTTCCCATTGGTGACAAAGCCACTTTCAGCCAGAACTTCTCCAGCACTAAACTTGTCTCCAACTTTAACATAAACTTTCATAATATCCATATTCTCAACATATATCTTTCGATATGCAATATCAAAAATCTCAGTTTCGTTATCATCATATTTAACAATTAAGAACTTACCGTCCTGGTGTACTACTTCTCCGTCCTTTTTTGCTCTCTTAACAAACTGGGTGAAGTCAGTATATAGACTTTCACAACCAGATTGAATTATGGGTCTATCAAAGTTCCTCAACATTATTGATTGTCTCATCTGAGATGCAGACATCTGCAATCTCGTCTGATCATTATGCTCAAGAAATGGAACCATAGAAACAGGAATAGAAATAACTTGTTTATCCAGAACTTCCTCTGAAAATCTCAAATTACTATCCAACTTCACATTTGGAAGCAAGTTCTGAATAACTCCACAATTATCTCTATCCGGAGTATCAACTGGACATATTCTCCCAAACATACTAGGACAAATGTCTCTCAAATGCTCAGGAACATTCTCACGATTAAAACCTCCAGGTCCAATCAGACTTACTCTTGATAATCTGGTCAATTCTTCAATTGGATTAATCGCAAAATCAAACTGAACAATGTCAGACACATTACACTCAGAGAGAATCTGAGATGAGTTTATATTAAATTTAGGTTGTCGAGCTGTCCTATTCGACATACATAAATCAAAGACAGCCTTTGAAACCTTTGATAAAATCATATATTCTGCACACCTAACTCTCTTATTTCTAAAGTCGGTATCATCATATACCTTACCAGCAATGGCCTCATATAACTCTTCTAATATAGATCCAGTTGCAAAGTATTCAGCTGACATTACATCAGTTTTAAGAATTAAATCAAGAGCATATATAAGATCTTCTCCTTTTGACTTCACATTGTATTGAGAGTAATGCCTCCCGATCTCATTCATAAAATCATCTTGGGTCCAATCTCTTGAGTTATCATAGTAGACTTTCAAGTCTAGCATCAGCTTATCAAGTGCAGTGTTTCCACTTACTGTCATATCGGAAAAACCAAATCGTGTATTCAGTTCTTCCAATCCATAGTAAGCAAACATGATTAAAGCAAATGAGACTTTCTTGCCAAGGATACTCAATTTTATGTGTGGTTGATTCCGATCTTCAAAAACCATTATTGAAGCAACATTCGTTCTCAACTTAATTGACTTTCCCCTTGTAACAATGGGAATATCAAAAAGTTGGAATTGTGGAATCTTTTTCCTACCTTTTATCATTATGTAATTTCGGTCAATGAGTTTCGGTATCGCCATACTCAAATCAATCTCAGAATTGCCCTTTTGTAACTTAATGACTAAGTTTTGCTTTAGGGTTTTGAACAACTCTCCTGAGGTAAACTTCGACTCTTTGATACAAAAGTCAATTACTTCGAATCCTAGCTCCTCAGCAGGTTTCAGTATTTCCCTTATTTTCTCGGTTAATGAGGAGAGTTCATTTTCTCGAATTGAGAAAATATTGCTCTCCTCATTAACTTTGAAGTACGGATTGAGTATGTTCAACTTGTCCTCCCGTCTTGTTGACAATCCATCTTACAAAATTTATCACATCACTATCTGTAAGATCAGCCATATAATTGTTACTAACTTTTTTTGACAACCATGTATAAAGGGCATGGTCTTTTAATAAGTAATCATTCAATCTTATAAATCTCAGTAACCTCCTCCTAGTAAATTGTCTCGTTTGACAAGATACGTCAAATGAGTGAAGAAGTCCTTCTACTTTCACTACAACTCCTTTCCACATAGAATCTTGTCCATAACTCCGTAGTATCTTCCTGGTTGTAAAATTCCCTTTAAGATGTGCTGCTTTGGTCTTGAAAATGCTAAACCCAATAGCCAACTCTCATAACTTGGCACTTTCTGTACTGAATGAAATTCTGGACTTAACTTTTCTCGTCCTTCCAACAGCCTCCACTTTCTTGTGCCTTTCCACATCAATTGAGAAACCACACATTCAAAATGAACATGATGGATACTCCGGTTTGTGTTGTAGACATCGAAGAGATCAGAGACAATACTTGTGTGACCTTTCTTGTCAAACTTGTGCAATAATTTAGATGCTGTTGCGAGGTCACCAATAATATCCATTTGCCTTACTGCTTCATCATCCGCTTGCTCTCCCTCTTTCACATGAGCAACTCCAGATGTATGAAAAGTCCTTAAGACGAGTTGGGTATTACATTCTCCCAGACTTTGTGCAGCAATAACTCCAACGAATCTGCTATTCAAAACTTTATACAAGTCTCCATAGCATGTTCTGCATAATTTTGGACTCTTACAAAATATTGGACTTCTAATATTAATCACTTTATCAACAAAAGATAAATAATCTTCGTTGGTTATCTTATTTAGATTTCCATTATCATCATAGAATCTATTAATTAGCATCTTTGCTTTCCTGCCACTCTTCACATGGACTTCAAGAAGATCAGTCGTTCCACAATCTTCGTGTTCTCCAATCTGAAGATTTGCACAAGCAAAGACTAACTTCCTTGATAGGTAGCCAGATGCTCCGGTGTTAAGTGCAACATCCAAGAGTCCTTTTCTGCAACCATATGTGGAGTTGAAAAACTCCTCATGGGTCAAACCTTCTAAAAGACTGTGCTTAATTGGCGTTGGAAGAATTTGACCTTTGAAGTTGGAGATAAAACCTCGGGTCAGTATTATCTGTCTGACTTGATCCCAACTCCCTCTTGCTCCAGACTCAATCATATACGAATACTTAAAACTATCCTGAAGCGCCTTTGTAGTTTTTTCATTAGAGATCATCTCGATTTGGTGTCTCATACTTTGGTCTGAGTATATTTCATCTTTTATTTTAGTCAAATCACCATCAAATGAGTCAAGTGACATTGTTGCTCCAAACAAAGTTGAGTATTTAAAACCTATAAATTTTATCTTATCCAGAACTTCCTGAACAATATCTTCAGAATATTTGGATTTAACATCATTGAGTATTTCCATTAACTTTCTTTTTCTAACTTCTTCATTAATCAGAGGATAGTCCTCTGGCAGACACTCATTGAATATCTTTGCTCCTTCACTAACTTGTTCTCCTTTAAACTCAACTTTATTTGATAATTCAGAAAAACTATCATTTGTCAGAGCAAATACCCCAAGAATTATATCTTGACTAGGAGTTGTTGCCAAACTCTCATTTGCAGGATTACTCAAATTTTTCGTTATGAGAAATTTTTCTCTCACTTCTTGCTTTGATTCTTCAGAAATTGGAATGTAGACTGCCATTTGATCCCCATCAAAATCAGCGTTGAAACCAGGGCATGCTAATGGGTGGATCTTAATGACATTATCTAGAGATATTTTGATATTAAAACCAACCATACTTAGTCGGTGTAAGGATGGTTGTCTATTCAATAGACAGACTTCATCCTCAGCAATTTCTTCACAAACTCGATAGAGCACTGGAGATCTCATTTCTATACAATCATCAACAAAGTCTATAGAATCATTCAACAATTTGAATCTGCCAATCTCTATGAGTTTCTTAGATATCTGTAATTTGAACAGTTCGAGAAACATCAGGTAAGGTAAAACACATTCATCTAATTTCAATACAGGGTCAGGAATTATCACAGCTCGACCAGAAAAATCAATTCTCTTACCTAAGATATTTCCCCTAATCAGACCTTCCTTCTTTGCCAACTTAGAAATGATGTGTGCATACAACTCATTCACATCTTTCTGAATCTGGGTAAAGTAGCTATAGAAAAGCTTCTTATCCCTATGTATATCAACTATCGTATCCCTCATAATTTCTTTCTTCGTAAGTATTTGAATATAATATCTATTTATTTGATCAACCACTTGGTTGTTTCTTTCGATATTTTTCGCAGCTGGTCTAAGGTCAGGGGGCAGTACAAGGACATTGTGTATAAACAATTTGTCCAAGTTATCTCGAATCACTCTCCACTCAAGAATACCATCTTCAACAAACATATGGGAAAGGTCTCTTATAAGTTTATCAATCGCTATAACTTTCTCAAATTTCTCTGCGCCAGATGGAATTGCTGAATCACTAGTTGTGACTCCATATTCATCTTCTAGCACAAATAAAATACTCTGTTCATTTCTCATCAAATCATCTAGGAGTCCCTTCACTTTAGAACCCCCAATGTCAGCTATTAGCTCATAGAAAATTGGATTCACAACTGGAAAGGGGAGGATTATTCTGGCAAACTTCCTCCTCCTTTCATCACTATTAACAATATCAACCTCACATATAGCGCAAGTTCCACCGGCACCCGAAATTCCATAGTACGTTCCACACTGGCATGTATAATTCCTAACTGGGCCGAAGATCTGCTCAGAGAACAGTCCTTTTGGATGGAACTTCTTTTTTGCCATCATCTTTATTGAGGTAACTTCTTTTAACTCCGCAGAAAACTCATTAATGTCAAGAAGACTTGGCATTATTACTCCTCCCAGCTAAAGTCTAGCCATGGTTTGAAGTAGCAATCATCAAGGTAAAAATTACACATTACCATCTCAATAAAATCTCTCACTTTGTGATCATACTTTTGCTTCTTAATCTGCTCATCTAAACAGAACTCGCCCGTATCGGGATCAGCATTCGGATGTTTAGAGTTAATAATTACCTTGTCAATATAACCATCTACAAGATATATTTTATAGTTGGTTATCATATACTCTTTATTTATCTTAGATATGGGAAATGTGTCTCCTTTATAAAAAAATCTCAGGGGGAAAATGTGCGTGTTGAAATTTAGTATTCTCATCACGCACCACCTGTTACAAACAGTAATTGAATGTGGTCTCCCTCAACTCGAATTATGAAACTCCTTTCAAACGGATAGAGTTGCATAACTGATTTTAAACTAGAGACTACGGCCTGAGGAGTATTCAATTGACCTCTAGGAACAATCTTGCAACCAACATGCCTCTCCTTCTCACCCAAACAAACCTTAACATCCCTCTCTTGATTTACTTCCATAATTGGGCGAAAACTCTGTTCTAGTTTTAATAGTCTAGCATCATCTACATCAGGTTCGTAAACTAAATCTGTATCTTTGCTTCGATCTCGAACTTCTCTGCTAATCTCTTTTGCATGATGATCTAAACTTAACTCATATATTTCCTGATCAGCTACCCACTGATTAATAACACTATTACTATCAATTAAGATAGCAAGTTGTAATGCAGCATTTTTAAGATCAGTTTTCTTTAAAGGTAGGTTATATCTACCATCATAATTGAAAGGGTAGGTTATATTTTTTCGACAGTCGATAATAAGGTATCGGCCAGAAATAGATGCTCGAACATCTATTATATCGCCTCGATCATAGACATAGTCTCTACAATCTATGACTAAGTCACAGGTAGGAAGTTCGGTTTCTCCTTCTATAAATTTCTCTCTAGATATTGCTATTATAATATCTTCATTAAGAGACTTCAAGAGATTATACATGGCATTTACTTTTAAATCTCCAATGTCTCCTCTTGTGTAAATTGAATTCCTAACGTTTTTCTCTTGTACAATATCGGGGTCAATCAAAATTAATTCTTTTAGGTTATCAGTACTGGCTAAACTCTCCGCTAGATAGCCACCTAAAGATCCGACTCCAAGGATTGCGATTCTTTGTTTCACGCTCGATCCTTTATTGTTTGTTCTTCAATTAGAGAATAGTGACCGAGATCAATAAATGATCCCGGTCACCGCTATTTTGACTCACGTTTAAGTTCAATTATCTCGTGGACTGCTTCTATTAAATTTCTAGTTTCTTTACGAAACGTCTGAGCACGACCATATTGTTCCGGGTCAAGATTCTTTATAGGATGGTGAAATATATTTGGTCGTCCAACTTCGTCATAACAGAACTTCAAATGCTCGACTAGTCGTGTTGCTGCCGCCTCATAATGCTCAATGAGAAGTTCTGCCTTATCAATAGCTTCCAACATTGACGAAAGACGCATCAACTTTTTAGAATCTAGATTCTCGGCAATTTTAAGGTTGCCTTTATGTCTGATTTCGTCGAGCTCTTCTTGTTTAAGAATGTACAATTTAATTTCCTCGCCTTGTTCATTTCTAACAAGGTAATGGTCATCATATTTCTTAATAAGTTCTAGATTCACCAACTTTTCTCCATGCGGCCAGAAGTTCTACACAAACACAGTATCTTTCATACTTGGTCCTCCATACGGTGGTGTGGGATTTATAACCCACACCACCACAATGGAGGCAACTTTTTATCCCTTCTGACTCTATCCCTTCCGGCCTGCCGCTTTTAGGAACTCTAGTTGGTCCCCATCTTGCAGTACATAGCTGCCGTCAACAGTTTTTCCATTGACAACACCTTGTGCCATCCGGTCAATATTCAAGACCTCACGAAGGAACTCAGACACGGCACCGACTGTCTTACCACATACAGTGAAGTCACCTGCAGCAGCCCCACAAGACACCCGGATAGTTGTGGTTGTCTTATCGCCCTTCTTGGCACTGGGTTTGGTAAGAACACTCTGCAAGCTAAACTCTGCCTGTTTGACTTCGGTGTCTTTCTTCGCAGGAGCAGCCTTGGGCTCGGCCTTTGCAGTAGAGGCCGCCACCGGACCTTGCTTCTCCAGAATGAGGTCAATAACAATAGCCTTGGGTTTCTTGGAGTAACCAGCGCAACCCAAATTTCTGGCTATGCCACGAAGTTCCGGGACAGTTTTCCCGTCCAGTTGATCTCTTGTGAATTTTCTTGCCATTCCGATCTCCTTTAGGAATTCAAGGGTTTTCTGGATTTCGAATCTGCTTTCATTGATAGGACATCGAAGTACACTTCAGAGTAACTGGGGCTATTCTTCACAACAGTATTGTAGAATGCAAAACACATATACGTTGCAACTCCAAGATTTGTAAAGAATAACTGGGGTTCTGATTGAGCTAATTCCTCGCAAGTCATCTCACCCGGTGTCCTGTCCTTTGGATGTTCAATTTCCGGGTGGTAATCACTCAATGACGGAGTTAAATTTCTACCCTCCCTTCTCACAAAAATTTGAACGTTGCCATCAGTGAACTCATTTCCTCCTGATATTACAACAACGTCACTGAGTGTTTTGGTAAAATCTGAGATTATTTTTCTCGTCTTATGATTATCGACGCATACGAAGACTATGTCTCCCTGCTTAATAAATGTACCTACATTGCTGGGATCAACATATTCATCAAATGCACTGTAATTTAATTCGCTGTACTTCTCTTGAAACTCAGAGGCCTTTACTAATGATTTCTTGCCTCCAGCAATTACAAACTCTTGTCTGTCTCTATTCTTTGGTTCAAAAGTATCTCCATCTACAAAAGTAATCCTGGTATCAACTCCATTACTATAATTCAAGAACCTGGAAAGTTTGTCTGCCAAGATTGTGCCAACCCCACCTACGCCTATGACTTTGATGGATAACTCAGAAGGGTGGTTCATCATCGCTAGGCTCCTTACCAATTGTCTCAGGGATTAAGGCTAGTTGCTCGAGCGAATCCGGCCCAGTATAGAACCCACCGCCACCTTCATCCGGTTCAAGACCGTCGAGAGGATCGTAGTCGTCGGGGTCGATGATGAGGCCTCCGTGTTTGTACCAGTACGGGAGCCAGGATCCGTGGGGCAACTCGCTGGGATCGGCAGGGGATTGAACCCCACCTCGTTGAAGTCCATGCGGCTGACCTACATAGTAGATTGTAGATGTAGGATATTTCTTCTCTACAAAATCCATCCAGACACGGTCAAAGGGAACTTCCGCAACGTAATAACCCTTCTGCTTCTTAATATCTTTTTCGTAAACTTTCACTCCTTCCATCATTTTGTGAATAGGACGAAACATACCTCGACTGTAGTAGCTGTATTCGACTGACTCTACTCCTTCAACGTAGTCTTCGGTATCAACTACAAAACGCTTGCCATTCACAACAATTGAACTTGAAATAGTATGGAGGTCTTTACCGAGGTCTCCAACAGTTATGTGCAAACCATCGAAATGCTTTTCATCTGAGTCATCTATAGTAGAGTGAAAAGCTCCAAATCCGGCATGACTATGAATAGAACACATAAGAATGTACCCTTGGTTCTGCCAGGGTAAAGTCTTTTCATAGTCAACAGCACCCCCAGAAACTTCTTGAAAAGGTATTTGAGTCTTATAATTTTGTTTCTCTTCATTGAAGTGAAGTAAAGAAACTGATTCGCTCTTATGTTCATCGTAAACTTCTCTAAAGAAACTAACAATTTGGGCAAAATCATCTCTTGGGATCTTTGGTAAGTCCAGACTTGCATACGGCACCACATAATTCAAATGAGGTATACCGGTTGCTGGAACTAGAGCATCCAAGATTCCCAATTTCTTTCTAATGTAAATGCCATTACCTGCGACCACATAAAATACATCGTCGTCAGGCAATTCCTGCTTTCCATCAGCTACGAAGACGTTGAACATGCACACCTCCAGTCTGCCTTCACTCTCAAACCATTTCTATCTGGAACCTCCATGAAACCACCATGCATATTAGGATAGACATACTTTACCTCAAATTGATCAAGTTGCCTCTGAGTAAAACGAGGTTGTAATATACCCCATTTTGTAGTTCTGTCATCCGGATATATGGTTCCAGTCGTTAGGTACTTGCACATATGGGTAGTTGGAAATTTCCTTGTTCTTCCATGACCATCCCTAGTTATCATATATGGTGCCCATCTACTAGAGTATGAATATAGGGTAAGGTCTCCAATTTGTTGTGCAAACCTAGTTGGTGGTGATACAACCTGTACCCGACTCCACAATTGAGAGGATGGAGGCAGATATGAAAATTTGGAAAGATATTCATCATGTGCCCAAAGTGTACAACGATTTGAACACAACATAAGAGGAACACCAGTTCCAGTATCAGTTAAAAAACCAATGATTTGATTTACATCTTTCTTTGGAAACTTACTGATTCCCGAAACATTGGCTTTCAACTTTGTGCCCGCTCTCAGACCGTTATACTCTTCTTCAATTTTTCTAATCTTTCCAATATACACTCGACCACCGGATATATCAACATACTCCATAGTCCTTACATCACCTTCATTACTTTGTGCACTTATCTTAATATACTGATCATCGTGACTTATACCTATTATCTCTCTCACTGTAGTTATATCCTCAGGACTGCGGTCCCAGTCTGCAAAAATCACTTTATCCCCAACCCTGAAGTTTAAATCAACATCATAACTTGGAAGATTGAACTCTCCATTTGTTAAAAGATGCTCTAGAGCAAGTCCTCTGTCATAAGCAAATCTTGTGGCTCCATCTCTGTAACTATGAGTATACAGAACGCCAGTACCCTTCATTATCCTGTGACGTTTCTCCTCCTCATCAGCCGTAAATATTTTAGGTCCAATTCGGAAAACAGGACAATAGACAGAAGTATCCTCTTCTACTAACTTATACCGATGTTCAAGAGACTCATAAGTTTCGTTCACTTCATAACCAGAGTCTTCATCCTTGAACATTACGCTTAACATGCCATCATTATTAACATCCATTCCTATAAGTTTAGCGGGGCGTCCTATATAAACAAGAACATCGCCAATTCGATTTATCAAGGTGTACTCACGACCCGGTTCCATTTCTATGCCGTACAGTTTCACCTTCTGATCAAATATTTTCAAGTCCAAAGCATCGGCAAAGTAGAAGTCTGTTCCAAGTTTAACCTCAGTGCTGTCATCTGGAGCAATCCTGATTTCGTTTACCTTACGATAACTTTTGAATGGATTTGCCAATTCGACAACATCTCCAGGTTTTATGGTAACTCCATTCCCCAATTCGAGTGACTCTAGGCTGTTTACTTTGACCAACTTCTCCGCTAAATCATTCTTCAACTTTTCAGTCAACAGCTTTTCAGTCATCTCTTCTTCATCGTCCACAAGAATAACCGACTGTGGAGGATAGCCAAGCATACCTTTGAATCCATTAACCCAATATGCTTTACCATCAATATCAATCTTATCGCCCAGAGAGAGTGGTGTATCACCCACTAGTATATTTTCACATGGATCAATGTAAACATTCTTCTCATCTGTTCGAATAGGTTCAGTGAATAACTCAGTAAGTTTATAGAAATTGTAACTAGCAGGTTTTGGTACTTTAGAACCTGCTACACTACTAATTTCCTCTTTAAGGGTTCTTTTGTGAGGTTTCCATTCCACCTTAAACACAAACATCGGATCTCGATGCGTGTAATATTGCCAGGTCAGAAAATCGGATACTTCTCCAACATCTTCATAGTTTCTGTATGCCTGAAGATAATCCGTATTAAAACTATTATTCCAAAATCTATTAATAGTATTAATACAGGTAGATGGAGTACTATCACCACTATTTGAACCTTCTCCCAAGCACACATTAAAACTGCCATCAATATTCAACAAGTTTGGTTGAAAGAGATAATCTGATGGACTAGTTATTGGATGCACCCGATAGAACACTCTAAGAGAATATAGTTCAAAGAATTTAGTGATAGACATTATGTAAACAACATATGGAAAACCTAATATAACCCGATGAGGGTAAGGTCCTTCTTTATACAACTTCTGTAATTCTTTTGTATAACCATAATGTTCCAATTTTCCTGTCTTCCTCAACTTCTCAATATTAGCTTCCAGGTTCATGTCGAGATGAATTGTTCTAGAACAGGGAGGGTCTTCAATAACTACGACCCTCCCTCCATTGCTCATAGGTTGAACAAATCGACAATTCTGAGGAAGAATTTCATCTGGCCGGCGATTAGCCACTTTAATTACTAAACGGTTAACTAAATCAGATGTATTTATCACTCTTTGTCTTCTCTTTGGAATTGATTCGTCTTCTTTACCTGATTCATACTCAGATGTACAAAGACTGGAAAATTTTTCACTTATGATTATCTCACTTCTTTCACGTTTCATCGCCTACTCCTCAGAGGTTCTAGACGGACTGAGACTGAATGGTCTCGGGTTCGGTCGACTCCTCCTGGGCAGGTTCACTCGTCTCTGGTTCTGCGGGTGGACCTGGACTTTCGGGTCGAGACTCTCCGACCTCTTCTCCAGCCTCAGCTTCCGGTTCCGAAGCAGTCTCTGTCTCTTCAGTAACCTCACTAAGATCCTGCCAACCTTCAGTTCCCTCGCCTGCAGCAGGTTCACTTCCGGGAGTTCCGGACTCCGCCGGTGGTTGTACAGTCTCTGGCGGCGCCTGACCTTGCTCGGCCATAACGTGTTCAACAGGGCGACCCTCATTGAAGGCTACCATGTAGTTGACCATGTCTCCCTTTGGGCGACCAATGACTCCTTTAACTTCATGGTCACGGCAGAGTTGGTTCAAATCAACAATCGTCTTCCCTTCCAGATTTTCTCGTGTCAATTCCTCGGATACCATACCTTAGTCTCCCTTCATGTGTTTATAAGTTTCTGCAAATTGCAGGAGAATTTTTTCAGCCTTTACTTCTACCACTTCCACTGCTTTAATTCTCCTTGCCGGCCTCGGCCTATCCACCGAGGAAGGTGGTCCCTTTACCCAAATACTTGTTATATACTGTTCCTTTGATTCTCTCTCAAGAGCAACAAAGGCAGTTTCTCCTTGTTTTCTACCTGGTACTTCTAGACAGAGAAAGATGTTTGGGCCTTTGGGCAAGTCATCTATATTTTTAATATTTTCTTTTTCTTCTTCAAAAATTACATCACATAGTATCTTGACTTGTTCATCCAATTCAGCTGATGCAATCTTCACCAAAAGTTCATTTAGGATAGACATTTACCTTTCCTTTTTCAAATGTGGATACACACCCTTGTACAATTTTAAGAATGTGGTCAAGGAACTCTTGTTTATCTTGGCCTTTCATCTCTCTATTTTCTGCTTCTGCCTCAATACAACTGTAGATGTTACCAACAAAGTTTAACATTGTCTCATCATATTCTTCAGCTTCGGGCACCATAACAGCTTGGCCGCCCTGTATATCAATCATCGCAAATGATTCTTCAACATTCTTGAATGAAAGTTTGCTTACTTTTAAATTAAAACTTTGGGTCTTTAACCATAACCTCCCCTCCTCAGGTGCAACCTCCAACGTACCTAGTACGAAGTTCTTCTGGATCCTCATTATCCCCTCTACTTTCTTATAGTGTATTGTTTATCAGTAGTCTTAAGCCACTCAGTTCTATCAAAAGGGACACTTCTCCAGTCGTTCTTGTCGAGATCATACACATGGATAATCTTGTGCTGATCTATCAGTTTGAGGATCTTTGCGAGGTTCACATCCTTTGGATGCTTTTCTTTCGGAATTTTACCGAAGTTGAGGGTACACCTCATTATTCTTTCCTCATTGTTCTTTTTTCTAAACTTTATGGTGACCTCATCTTCAGCCTTAATTCTCTCAAGAAACTCAACTGCAGTTTTGATTACATCATCTGCCATTCAGGTACCTCCAAAATGTTTCTTAAGAAGTTGTCCTAACTCTGTAACGAAGTTAATGTTTAGCGGAGTACTCTCAAGACTAATATTAATCTTGGAGCCTTTCAGATGAGGATAAAGTATTCCAACTAGTTCCTCTGTTGGAATACTAAATTCCTTCACTTCAGTTGTAACTTCTATATCTGGACTCTTTACCGCCTTCAGACCTTCAAAATTGAAAAGTGCATCTGCCACTTTCTTGTCTCTGTACCAAACAGTATACTTTCCATTGTCTGCAGGCCTTATGTGTTTTTGATAAATTAGATATTTGATAATTGTATTGATTCTTCCTCTGGAACTAGGTTTTAAACCAGTTCTACAAACATAATCTACAACGGTATTTCTATCAAACTTGCCACTCAATCCGTACTTCTTAAATAGACCTTCTTTAGTCTCCAAACCTCGTTGGTGCATTGATTTTGGAGACGCCTTCTTTGCCATCTGCCCTCCTTTCCTTGTGGATTAAATCATCAAAGAGATTCGGATTCTTTGATAATAATTTGGACATGATCATACAGGTCCAATTACACTTTCGGCAGAAATTTTTCTTATCCTTTGTGAGCATTTTCTTCAACACAGGATTAAGACGTCCGTCCTTACTTACATAATTGATTGCCTTGATTGCCGGAGTTGACTTACCTCTAATCCTAAGGCATAGTCTAACTGACCCATCTGCATCAATTGTTAAGTTGTGTACATCCTTCTCAATTTCACAATCCAACTCTGCCGGAAGTATATTTACTATCTCAGGGAGGAGGACCGAGGCCATATGAACATCTAGTTTGTTGTCAAGGATTCGACCGAAAGCATCTAGAAGTACACTGTCTTTCTGCACTAGCAGATCGGGGTCTGTAATATGAGCGAAGTCATAGTACGGACTCTTCGCGATGTCAATGACTGTGATGTCGCTGCTTATTCCCAATTTAGACAATTCGTCAACTAATTGATAGAGATAACCAACCGTTTTACTATCGACAGTTATCTCGGCAACGATATCTTTTATGCACTCTCGATACTTTTTCAATCGTTCAAGACCCTTGATGCTCTTTTTGACCCGGTCCGATTCCTCCTCCACTGAGAAGATGATTGGATCAATTGAGGATGTTAGTCCAGTAATATAATCAGTTTCTCCCACCAATCTCTCTAACATTGGCTGAACTTCATCGCTGTTGTTAGTTATGATAGTGTAGTTAATATCATTGTCATTACAATAGTTTACAATCTCTGGTAGATCCTTTCTTAGTAAGGGTTCGCCGCCATAGAAAATGTGGAAACAATTTGGATTATGTGCATGAAGTCGGCCCAGACATTCAAGCACATAACCCGTTGACATTTCCATCTTAAGGTAATGACCCAAGGATGGATAGTCGTTCTTTGGTCTAGCCTTATAATCTCTCGCAATCCTACAGTAATCACAGGAGAGATTACACCTCCTTGTCAAGAGCCAACTTACAATTTGAATCTGATCTTTCAAGATCTCTCCCTTCTTGTATTCATGTCATGGACTAATGCAAGCTCCTTTGCATCACACATCGCTGTACAGTTCATTTTTACTAAACAATCATCACAAGGACCTGTATTGCCCATAACCGTAACAACCTTTGATGGTTCACCACTTATAGTCTTTAATCTTCCGATCATATTCAAATTATTGATAAGACCGTCAGATACTACCACGGTGTGATACTTGATCTCTGAATCGGATATCTCGGTCCATCGACGTGGACTTCTGGTTTCTTCGGACATCTTTTCCTCTTGTGTGCCCATATACTAGTACCTTTCACCTTTCTCTTATTTCCTGAACCCTTCCTAACTCGAAAACCACAGAATGGGCATGTCGCCATAAATCCCCCTTTCTACAGAAATCTCAAATTCTCATCTGCATCAATTTGGTCAATATGTCTGTGACTAATAATAAATATACTCTTATCATCGCCCACAAGTGAACGAAGTAGCTTTGATACATACGATATATTTTCATCGTCAAGTGCATCAAATATCTCGTCAAATAATATGATGTTAAACTGCATATCATGGATGGCATTTTGCAGATCACCAAGGGTTAGAATTGTGGCGATGTCTACAATTCTTGTTTGACCCCCCGAAAATTGAACTCGTGAGTTTGCCTTGGTTTTGGTATCAAGAACATTCACTGAAATTTTATCTCTCATCTCTCCAGCTTTTGTAGCCTTCAACGTATCGAATGACACGATATATCTTCCACCTGCAATTCTCTCCAAATAATATGCTATCTTCCTATTCATAAAGGGAATTGATTCATCAATTAGCATACTTGGAATACCAGCAGAAGAGAAAGCTCCTTTCCAGAACTCAAGGACTTTTGTTCCCTTCTTTTCATCTTCTAAGTCTTTCTTGAGAGTTTCAACTTTCTTAATGAGCACTTCCTCTTTTTGAATTGTCCCTCTTAGGTTAGTTTCGTCATACTCCTTTTCTTCAATTGACTTAATCATTCCTTCAATTGATTTTAGTTCAGACTCCAAACCCGCAAGATCTTTCTCAAGACCTATACGATAATCAAGTTTAACTTGAAGAGCCTCCATCACATTCTTTAAATTCTCCAAGTCCAAGTCTAAAGACTTTTTCTTTTCCTCAAAATGTTCTCGTATTTCATCAATCGCTTTAACTGTTAATTCATTTATTTGCTCTGTAATTTCATCAAGTTTCTTATCAATTCCTTTGGCTATCTCATCACTAGCATCTCGATGAGACTTTGCTTCCCTGCTTGCCTTTGCCTTTATCTCTGCGAGTTCAATGTGTTGTTTTTCAACTTCTCCTTGTAGTTTAAGAACCTCTTTATCTATTTCAACATTCTCTTGTCGAAGTTGTTCAATTTTTGTATTTATTTCATCCAGATGCTCATTAAGAGTTGTGACAGTCGGTTCATCAATCTCTTGCTTGCAAGTTGGACATACTGACACCTGTCCGTCCAATATGGCATCACTAAACTCTTTAGTCTGTTCAAGCATTACATGAATTCTGTCACCATTAGTGACTGATTTCAATCTCATTTGAGATTTCTGATTTTCTATCTCGCTGATACTTAACAGTAATTCTTTCTCTTCTTCATTAAGCATTTTGTCAACTTTATAAATAGCATCTGCAACATCCTCCTGTGCCTTTCGTTTCTCATTATCAGCAGCAGTCTGTATTTCTGAAGACTTCAATGCCCCCTTTGATTTTACTTCACTTATCTTAGCTTCCATATCTGAAGCAATTGAAGATAGTCCTGAGTATGTCTGATTGATTTGCTCAGAACCTTTGTTCATTTCAAATTCAAGGTTTAAGTCCATATACTCCTTGATAGAGACCTCTAGAGTATCTACATCTTCTCGTCTTTTTCTGTAACGAGTATTTTGAAATTCAAGTTCAACCTGCTTTTGATCATAAAACTTTCTCTTCTCAAGTTCAAAATGAGCGATTAAAGATTTTGTTTCTTCAATCAAAATCTCTTGAGTTTTTATGTCACTTTCAATTGAAAATATAAATTTCTCGACTTCGTTAAGGATCTCAGTAGATACCTTTGAATATGTGACATAATCATCTAGCGTTAATATCTTCCTAAATATTTCCTTTTGCTGAGAGTCAGTTAGGTCAGTAAAGAAGGTCTTAACCTTTTGGCCAAACAACAGAGTATTCATAAATAGCTTCTCAGGAGTAATGAGTCGCTCAATTATCGGTTTGACCTCCCTATGACCATTTCCAATGTCAACGAATTTCCCGTTTCTCTTCTCTTTTAAAATCACGGTACTTCCGACTTTGGTAAACTTATGATAACGCTCAGCCCGGAATTCAACATTGTCAACATCGAAGTCAACCCATGTCTTACAATTCTTGCCAATGGTTGTGTTTACTACATCGTCTGCTCTCGAACCTTTCGTTGTAACTCCATAGAATGTAAATGGAATTATATCGAACATGGTTGACTTGCCGACTCCATTAGGACCGCTTATAAGAACGAGTTGATTCCCCTTAAATTCAATCTCAATTGGTTCAATGTAACAACAAAAGTTTTCAGCTCCTGCTTTCTTGAATTTAACTTTTCTCATCATGCACCATAGTACTCCTTTAAAGACCAATGCTGTCTGTGGATTCCCTTACTTTTTTGAGCGTGGGCAATTTCCATCCACCTTTTAATTCTTTTGCATCCAACGCCTTTACAATCGCTGCGGTTCTCGGTTGACCGTTGTAATGTTGCATTTCATCCAAAGCGGACCACATCAAATGAACGAGGTTTGCCCTTGGTAACTTGAGTAGAAAATCATAAAGTTTGTCATCCATAAGTCCTCCTCTTAACTTTTCTCATCATGCGCCCACAGTACTCGACCAAACAAATCCACTAACCATATCTTTGCGTGTTGCTCGATTCCGTCAAACGAATCAGACTCAAAATATGTCAAGAGGGACTCCATTAGTGTTGGATACCCAACCCTTATCAGCATCCCAGCAATCGCAGTCATTGCATCTTGTTCCTTAAGTGTGAGTTCCTCTTCCACAGGACCACCAGCAAGGGTCACCAATAAATCCAAGAGATCTTTTATTGTAGCATTAGCTGGGTTGTACAGGTTTGCCTTCTTCTTTTTCATTGTGTTTCCTTTGCTGCCCTTTCGACAATGCTAAGACCAACTTCTAAATACTTTAGTTGATCTTCTGGTTTAATTCCTTTTATGACCAGATATTTCGAAAACTTTTCATCCAGAGACATACTAGACTCTATACCTCTATCAGTAATATCTTTTTCAGCCTTGTCGATAATGAGAAATTCTTCAGCAAGATGTTCAACATCAACATCAAGATCATCTCGAAATATTCTAACCTCATGACCTATTGCTTGAAATTTCTTCGCCTTCTCAACTATTTCCTCTTTGTTCTCATTTGTTATCTTGAACTCGTGGTGTTGCTTATAACCAACAGTTGGTCTAGACTCAACTGTATCATTATCTGTATCAACAATTAGAAATCTTTTTTGCTCATGCTTCTCTCCCCAATCTAACTGAATTGGAGAACCAGCATAATATACTTTAATTTCATCAGCAATCATTTCCTGTGGCAAATGATAATGCCCAAGAAGAACATATTCATATTTCCCAACAAGATCTTTAAGACCCATCTTCGAAACTATACTAACTCCAGAATTTAGTATAGCTTCATTCAATCCAAAGTGGGAAACAAGATATTTGCAAGAGTTCTTCTTGATGGTTTCTACCATATCATATGCATATGGAACGAAAGCAACACCCTCATATTCAAAATAATCTCTTAAGTGACGACTGATTAACACAACATTGTCACACGCAACCAAACCTCTTAGTGCCGATACGGCATCTTGTCCTTTTCCAGATAGATCATGATTACCGTCTACCAAATAAAACTCTATGTATGGGTATGTATTGAAAATGTCTATCAAAACTGACTGGGCAAGAGCATAGATAATTGACTTCCCATGAAGAATATCTCCAGCGACAACAACCCTATCAATTTGATGTTCCATACAATGATTCAACATTGATTCAATGCAACCCTTCAATGCCATCAGTCTTTCAGGTAAACCACCAATCAGTCTATCCTGTGTATATCCAGCAAAATGCCAATCTGCTGACAACGCAAATTTCATAATTCATCTCCAGGTTCCTTGAATGATACATCTCCAGGAAGCTCATCTCCAGGTTCCATAAAGAATCCTGAACCTGTAGCAGCTATTCTCCTATCGTGATCCAACTTATCTAACCTCCTTAATTCACCCTTCACTTCTCCTAACAGCTTATCCCTTGAAGGCAAGTTCAATCGTTGATACTCCACATTCTTTTCTAGAAGAGTCTCTAGTACACACAGATGACTATAATCTATATATTCATCAACTGATAGTTTCATCATTCACCTCTCTCATTAACTACCCTCCATAAAGAGCCTTTTCAAAGATTACCGTTAGGAATGTCACTACCAACACAGCTATATAGAAACCGGCTATTAGAAATTTCAAACCTTTCCTTACCCTTTTCAAACTATTAATGTGGGCGTCAAGTTTATAACAACTACTTGAACATATCACATTGACTATACATAGTTTGCATGGATTTCTTAACATCACTCACCTCGAATTATTTCGATTGCCACCTGTTCGTCTATTCCATTTATTCGCCCATCAGAGTAAGCAATAAGATAATTTATTTCCCACTGCTTATCCCGATAATATCTCAATCGACCATAATATGTTTCTCGTATATCTTTAACTCCTATATCAATCATGTCTACAACTACAGGTCTACTCTTATCATCTGCTTCCCTTACAACTCGTCCACACATTTGCTCAACATTCCTTATTGGACTTGTCATAATTAAGCAGTCCTTCTTTGGTATATCTACTCCGTCCCTTACTTTACCAGGAGTTGCAAATGTTACTTGATATTTCAATTCCTTATTCGTTGCACTCCTAATAAACATTGATTTGCTAGGAACTTTCAACCATTTGAAAAGTTCCTCAATCATCTTAATTCTTTCAGAGACGAATATAACTTCCCTACCATTAGAAGAGAATTTTGTCAGAAGACCCTTACATAAAGACATGAATGTTTTCGAATTCTTAAGTAAATTCAAATATCTAGCTCTCTGAAACTTATTATCCCAGTAAATATATTTATAACTCTTATTCAACATTCCTGAATCAAACAGAACAACTGTAACCTTTGCATCCATAATAGATGCTACGCCCTCAGGTGTATATGTATCACCCAGATGATAATTGATAACATCTCCATTGCCATCATATCTATATGGAGTCGCACTCAAACCGTAAGTCAACTTAGCTGGCATATGCAAGGAGCACTCTGAAAATCTGGGAGCTCCAACAGAAGTATGCACTTCATCAGCAATAAACATTCCAATATTTGCTTGATTCAGTGCCACCAGAAAGTTATATCTATTTCTCTTTAGTATTGATACCATCGTCTGATCAGTCGTAATTATTAGAGGTTTCTTGAGAGCGTGAATAAAATTAGACGACGTCAATCTTACTACATCATTTTTATTTATATTTGTATGCTCTAGCGCACGTTCGGCCCACTGCTCAACAAGAGTATCTCTGTGAACCAGAACTAGTGTTTTCTTTTTCTTGGCGGCAATCACATATAGAGCAACTACAGTCTTCCCAGATCCAGGTGGTGCTTGAATTGTTGCATTATCGCAACTAAGCATGTGATTAGCCATATTTTCTTGTAACTCATCTCGAAACTTTATGTTATGATCTATCTTAATATTCTCACCCACATGACTGTGGTCTTCAATTTGACAGTCTGAAATATACTCATGTATCGGGAAGAACCTAGGAATTGTCAAGAACTTCTTAGACTCTAAGAAGAACCTGTGAACTACAAATAGGGATTCTTGATGATAGTCCATTGACCTTCTTGTTAAGGAAGCTCTCATTTTCACATAAAACGCATCATTCTCATAGGTTCTTGGTACTGCAATGCCTGCTCTCTTTTTTAAATTATACATTACGATTCATACTCTGCCATTGAATCATCGTTTTCCCAAATCCTAACTCGTTTTATATGCACAGGTCTATGAAAATTCAATGTGTTCCTTAATGCAACCAGTAATTCAAAACACATCCTCTCAGCAGTCGGTTCGCCAGGAACTAGAAGTATCTTCATTTCCTTCTGTTTCATAAAGTTAACCCATTCCTCGTCATTCACATTGAGAAAAAGAGCATGGTCCCAATCACTAACAATCTCATGGATTGCATTCTTTAGATTTGAAAAGTCAATTACCATGTCATTTTCATCAAGATCTCGACTTGAAACAGTAACTTCAATTTTTAAATTGTGACCATGAAAATTCTTACAGAGACCTGGGTGCTTACTCAAACGATGACCACACGAAACCCTAAAGATTTTTGTTACTGAGTACATCTACTTTTTCCTCCGTGGTTCGAGCATAATTTTCTCTTCAAGATTACCATCCTCCGGATATATGTCCGCCATCAAAGTAGGGTTTACTAAATTTCTTCCCTCCCAATTTCTCGCTATACTACCACGATTTACATTTGGAAAATCAAGTCTTACAACTGCTTCAATTCCAAGTTTAGCATACTCTTCTCTAATACACCTAATAAGCATGTGGGCATTTCTTTCAGCAATTTCTCTCAACACATTGAAGTCAGGCGGATCACTCTTCGGAATCACATTGTCCACAAACGGAACTCTCCCGGTCGTTTTGCAGTTGAGACATGGAGCATAAATATCAATTTTTCTGTAAGTTATACCCCGACCACTGCAATTAAGACAATCTTCCTTATACTCCCTAATGTTAGGATATGGTATCTTATCTACTAACTTAGACAGCCTACTTTTTTTGTCTGCCATTCATGACCTCCACATACTGATCTAATGAAAATTGAAAAGCATTATCTAGATACTTTTTCAATTCTTTAACCAGCTTATTTATCTCATCTATATCAATAGATAGAGTCAGGAGTTTATTAATTCTGTACTTTGCAAATAGACCAGTAACCATTTTCTTACTCAAACCAGTCCTCTTGCAAATATCATCAATTACTAATTTAACATCCTTTATTTGCTCCTTCAGATGCTCAGACAAAATTGGTCTAATAGCTTGAAGTACTAAATACTCCTTTCTCATTTCTTGATAACGAGATATCTCAGACTCCAACATTGCCACATTTGAATTGAGAAACATCTTGTAGCTACCCAGTAACAACTCATCAACCGATGCTGTCCTAACTTGTCTATTAGAATCAACAACAACCATTTCAAATGGGATGTTACCTGTAAGCACTTTATCTAATTTTTTCACGAACTTATTGTATATTGCATCTTTATTTCTTTGCTTCAAAATCTTAAATACAATGTACGTTTCTTCTGTTGAGAGATCTTGAAAACCAATATCATTATTCTCTCTCTCCTTTGCAAACTTATTAAGTAGAGACTCAAACTTTCTACCTGGAGGCCATGACCTTAAAATAACTGAATGGTCTTTTGGGTGTGCTATACTAACTCCCTTGACAGAAATAGAAGCTTTACCAGTTGTTAATAACTCCTCAATTTCCTTATCTGGAGAGATAATTGCACAATCTGATATTGGTTTAATAATTGGTTTTGTCTTCCTCTGACCAAGAAGAAATAGTAATCTCTTGTACAGATCTTCAATTCTAAAACATGGAATAAATGTTTTATAACCAAAACCTATACCTTGAGTATACTCTTCCCCAAGTAAACAAAGAGGAAACATCGTTGGAAGAAACAATGGCTCTTTCTCATCTAATTCTCCCAATTGCCATGGAACATACTTGATCAACTTGAAGGCAAGGGTCTTAGCGGATTTTGATAATCTGCAACCAGTATATCTCATGGCAGCAGGAGGGGTTGGTTCAACCCCTATATTGGCCCCAAAACTACCCTGCCCATCTAAGAACCCCTGCCTAACAAGTTGAACAATCGTCCCGTAGGACGTTCCGTGGGGATGGAAGTGACCGAGACAATGACCATCGACTCTAGCACTCTTGACAAATCTTTCACTCGCAATTTGATATGCTGATAAAAGTACTCTTCTCTCAACAGGTTTTAACCCATCTAAGTCTAAAGGGAACGCTCGAAACGCGTTCACATATTTACCATATGATCTATATAATTCTGGAACTTTTTTGTCCATCTTCACCTCTAATGTGAAGTTGCCCCCTCCGGTATACCATCAGGAACACCACAACAAGCACACTCAACTTTTTCAGTTAGAGTTAATTTCCATACCTCTTGACCATCATATTCAGCTTCTGTAAACTCCATGTTTGGCAATCCTCGTAATTCAATAACTTCTCCTTTAGCCTTTTCAATTTGAGCTACTTTAACATCATTTATCAGCCAATCACAAATGGAATTTAAAATAGAGGTTGCCATAAATGTAAAAACCTCACTAGCTTCAATCAAGAGATTCGGCATTTCATACTTTTCCATACCGTGTGTGTGCACCATATATATCTGACTGCCCTCTTCCGGCAAAACTCCATGAACTTCAATTTCATTGATTACATTAACTCTATCATATTTCTTTGTCATGTTTTCCCTCCATGTTCAGTAAATTTCTTTTTGTACTTACATCACTAAATAACTTCATTATTTCATTTAAATTATCTGAAAACTTAATTGGAATTAACTTCCTCGTCTTTTCATCAATTGCACACACCTTTAACTGATCTGGATTCAATTCTCCAAGACCTTTAAAGCGAGAAATCTTCTTTTTCTCTTCTCGTGCTTTCTTGATTTGCTTTTCAGTCCACAGAGGAGCAAATTTTTTGCCTTCAGTTGTTGCATATAGTGGAGTTTGAACTAGATAGTAGTGTCCCTTTTTTATCACATCTGGAACCAAGTTAGCAAGGATAATTGTCAGGAGACAGAAAATATGTCCCCCGTCTTCATCCGCATCTGTGGCACAGATAATCTTTTCATACTTCAGACCACTAATATCAAAGTGAGGTCCAACTCCTGTTCCTAATGCTTGAATCAATTCTCCTACCTCTTTGTTCTTAAGTATATCTCTTGCGTTAACGATAGAAGGGATTTTTCCTCGAAGAGGAAAGATAGCATGCCTACGAGGATCACGACAGCTAATAAAAGACCCGCCAGCCGAATCTCCTTCCACGATAAACAGCTCACCCTTATCACCGGTGCAATCACGGAGTTTAGTAAATTTCGTAGACGCTCTTTTTCCATTTGTAACCGTCCTTAATCTTTTTGAATCTAATTTCTTCCTATATAATTCAAACTGCTCAAGCAGGAGCTCAAGCAAATTCTGGTTCTTATCAAAATGTTGCTCGATTTTCAGCTTAAGAGGATTCGTCAATTTCAATAAATCATTCTTAGTATTCGTTAGTCGATGTTTTATTTGACCTGAAAACTCGGGGTTCTTCAGAGATAAACTCAAATACGCTCTTAATCCACAAAGGCAATCATTTGGTTGAAACTTCATTCCAAACTTCTTAGCTCTTGTCATAAATATATCTTTTAGAATATCATAGAATACATTTATATGACTTCCTCCACCTTCTACAGGAAGAAGATTGACAGATGTGTGAACCTTTGGAGTTGAAGTTCCATTTCTATTATAACAAAATTTAACTTTGAAATTCTCTGGTCTCAAACCAGGATTAATATCAATGATCGGTGAGATTTCTTTATCAGTATTCTTTAAACAATACTCCATAAAATATTCTTGCATATCTAATTTGATAACTTCACGTTTTCCATCTATACTCAAAGCAAATGTACACTTCGGCAACTCAACCGAAGCGATTAGTAGACGATTTCTAATTCTTTCAATATTCGGAACCAAGTTTTCAAATATTGTCTTGTCCGGTCTGAATTGAATTAATGTGGAAAAAGGTTTTTGATCTTTGAATTTCTTTATTTCTTTTTTTCGAAACTTAGCTTTTTCAAATTCAAACCTTGCTTTCTTGCTATTTCTGTATATCACAACTTCGTATAAATCACTCAGAGCATTTACTGCAACCAGGCCAACACCATGACGCCCACTGCAAATATCATATGCTGTTTTTATTCCCTGGAATTTTGCACCAGAAAAAAGTTTACTTGAAATGAGTCTAGGAATATCCTTACTAATTGGAATTCCTCTACCATTATCCATCACTTGATAAATGTAATTTTTAGTATCTAGATTTATTGCCACGACGTTGGCAAACCCTGCCAAACATTCATCAAGGCTATTGTCCAATGCTTCCTCAATTAAATGGACAGGGTTTGCCGTCTCACCAATATACATGCCGGGGTTCAAGCGTATATGGGTAACTTCATCGAGGACCTTAACTTCAGACGAAGTATATTTTTTTGCCATCTAACCTCCCTTTTTTGATTGAGCTTCCATCATCTCCCCAATTGTTGCAAATTTTTGAGTCTTGTCTAGTGTGAATCCTCTGAGTCTTTTCTCTAGATTTTCCTTGTCTCTTTGCAGTTCAGAAATTCTCTTCTCTAATTCTAAACTTCTATCTTGTTCTTTTAGTAGTTTTTCAGACAAGTCAGCTTTCATTGTCTCCAAAACACTAATATTACTCTCACACGCAGTCACTTTTTGTTCTGCCATAGCAAATTGTCGTTGGAATTCTATTCTCTCATCCCCAAATTCTTTCTTCTCCCTCTCTAAATTGGTCTTATATCTCCTTATTGTTGTAAGTTCTTTCTCATAGTTTGCAAGGGCAAAAATCATCTCGCTCATTTGAGAAAAAGTGTCAGCTAGAACTTGGCGAAGAATTCCCCCAATTTCCCTGTCGCCAATCTTGACCGCAATAAGAATCTCCTTGAGTTCATCATTTGATATTTGATCAAGATCAATATCATACCAATCTTTCTCTTCTTTAACTTCAGTTACAGAATCTGATTCGTCAAACTCAGTCCTTTTATACACAGATATTAAAGGAACACCAAGATCTTTCCTTGAAGGAACAAGTTCAACAGTTGTCGAACCCTTGGTTACTGACATTTCTTTCACTTCTGAAAGAGTCTGCTTAAAGGGCCACCTAGCTCTATCTCCAACCACAAAGTACACTTCTTTTTCCCTTGTGACCCTTTTCTTCTTGATTGAAAATCCAGCATTTGCCATAAGGGTGAAATATTGTTTAAGGGTAGAAGGTTTTACATTAATATTAAGTTTATCAGCAAGGTGGCGGTGTACAACTTCTATATCCAGAATTGTATTTGGATGGAGGCTAGAAGCATAACCTACCAAAACTGGAAAAATTTCACTCTTTTTCATTTATGAAACCCTCCTTCAAAATTCGTAAACGGACCCGGGCTAAAAGTCACCCGGGTCCTTCTCGTTTTGTTGCTTCTTAAATTCCTCTTGTTGCTCAGCACATAGTGTCCTCCCTCTCTTAAGCAATGCAATAAAGGAGTCTATATGATCCAAGTCTTGTAATATAAACTCTGAGTTAGTTTTCAAATATCCTGTAAAGACTAACCTAAAAGCAGCCTTTACGGTTCTCCAAATATTTCTGAGTTGTTCGGATGCTGGTGAATCAATGTCATAATGACAATACTCAACGTCCTTATAAAACTGCAGAAACACCATACCAAATTTTTTGTCGAACTCCATATCAATCGTTGCATCATGCTCAGGGTCATTACAGTTGCAGGCAACCCGATACATAACTGAGTTAGGATATTCGCCAAGTAACATCACTCCTTTTCCTAGTTCAAGACTTTTTTCATTCATGTTAGATCCTCACAATGTAACCAGTTCGATTTAGTAAATCAATGCTACCTCTCGCTTCTGGTACACACCAAATGAGTTTCTTTGGTAACATTTTCCGTGGTAGATTATTTATGTTTTCTGTATATCCATCTGTAAAACCAAGGGTAACGTCTGTACCCAACTCTCTTGCTCGTTTGAGAGCTGGGGCCATTGCTGTACCCCCTCTACCTTTTACCTTAAACTGTATGTCACGAAGTTTCTTGACCTCATACTCTTTCTGAAGTACTGCATCACACTCAAGAACTACAACTCTTGTGTGTCGATCCTTCTCCATGATACTTCCACAAGCAGACAGAGCATCAAGAATTTCATCTTTTGACATACTACCTGATGTGTCAATTATCAAGGAGATATAGAAGGAGTAGTCTCTCTTCTTTCCCGGAAATGGCGAAAATATTGGAGTGCCATCATCTGAAAGGGTAAAGAGGTACGCCCTCTTTCTGTTGATTCTTGTAGGAGATCTCCGAAATTTAGATAATCGAGATCCTCGAACAAGTCTCCTAATAATCTCATAGTACGGTGCCTTTGGAGGTCTAAGCGCCTCATCAATCAAATCCTGAACATGAGATGGAAGTGTGCCTCTCCTTTTGTTAAAATTCTTAACTGCCTCTCTAATGACATTTCCAACGTTAGTATCTATTTTTCTTGAGAGGGAACTAAGATCGGTAACTCCTTCCAAATTTTTTGTCCAGGGATCGTGATCATCTAACGGCATTCCACCACCTGCACAGTCGGGACAAGTCACTTGTTCTGGTTTGTCCTCGCCTCCTCCTTTTGCTTCAGATTGGCCAAGACCTTCCCCAGTAGCTCCACACTGAGGACACTCAATTTCCTTAACCCTTTTCATCAACAAATTGTAATAGTGTTCAGTGATCTTGTCTGGAGGAAGTTTATGATCCTCAGGAAATATGGGAAAACATTTATTGTCCCCAACCATCACTTCCTTAGGCATACTCATTTGTGTATTAACACAACAATCAGCAGCAATATTCCAAACTCTAGATTTCAGCGGTTTGCGCTTTTCATTCAACTCATTTGACAGCATTCTTATCAATCTTGGAATATGCTTATTGAGTACGTGCATCCCTTCATGCTCCAAAACGAGCATGAGAGATTCATCACTTGCAACCGTCACTAACTCTGGTCGATAGTACAATGCAATCATCCCATCTTGTTCTGGGGCAACGCCCATCATTGCTGGGAGGTCCTTAGTCGACCTTCTCGCCAGTCTCGAGAATAAATATCCCCAATATGAGTTCCCCAAGACCATCTTGGCGATCAGTTCTTTCAATCTTTGATCTGGGGTCATATTTATCCCTTTCCGACTGAAACAATTGGTTCATAGAAGTCTTTCCTATATCTCTCAGACAACTTCATCAGATCAGTATGGAGCTTTGTTATGTAACGAAACTCATCAGAAGTCCTACTGAAATTGTCAACCTGAGATACGAAAAGAGCAGCCGTATCTATTGGAATATCTGTTAGAAAAGCAACAATGTGTCTTTGCTCTTTGGTTGTATAGTCAGGTCTTGAAGTTGAGACAAACGTAGTGAACGCCACCATCAGTTCTCCGAGTTTGGCATTATTCTGATCTTTCACATATTGTCTCACTTGTTTCCTGACTTTAGGATAATCACTAAAGACGTCCCTCGGATTGATATCCTTTCTTTCTCTAGCAAACTCCATAAATAAACGAGTCATATTCACATTCAACAAACCAGAGATTAGGAAGTCAAGTTCATTGTGGCTAGCAGATATTCCACCCCTTGCTTCATAACCCCATAGAAGGTTTGATACCCTCTCATAACTCGCAGGGTTCGCATAGACACTACCTCTTTTCTGTGCGTCAAAATCATAAAGGTAGTCAGGATGTGACTGAATAAACTCAACTGTTAAAGAGTGAAAACCATTCGCAATTGCATGGTTCAGAAAATCTTGTGGAGATACCTCAACATATAAATGTAACATCCTTCTTAAACCTGCAGCATCCTCAAGTTGATCAACACTATATTCAGCATCATCCGGGTTGTCCAGAGAAACAACAAACCATCCTTTTGGAAATGGATATAGATGAATTTTGTTCTCATTCTGTACCTGCCAAAGAAGTTGCTGTAAATTGTGATCACCCCTTGAGAACTCATCAATTATATAGACTCCAAAACTTTCCGGGTCGGTTGGAATGAAGTCAGAATACAACATCTCAAACTTCTGCTCTCCGCCCCTTGTTACCGGAAATGGAATCAGAAAATCATCTCTTGAAAGCACAGGACACTGGATTTTGATCTGCTCAAACTTCTTTCCAGTCTCCTCTGTCAATTCATCGCTAATCTGTAAACAGATTTCAGTTTTACCGACACCTGCTGGGCCAAGTATATGAAAGGTTTGTTTTAAGATATCCTTTCCTTGATCCCAGCAGGCCAATACATTCAAAATGTGAGTTTTTACCAGTTCCTTAATTCGGTTGATGCTCAGAACCGCGATGTTTAACCTCTCAAAATACTTTTGTGCTTCCTGACCTTCGCTCATCCTATACTCCCTTCGAGATGTACTATAGGCATTTGTAATTTTCTCAATGTTCCACAATACCAGGTTAATTAAAAATCAATATCCTCAAAACTGTAAGTTTGTTGTTGATCTGGTTTAGTTTCTACAGGTGGTTGCTCAACTGGTTGCCCAGCTGGTTGCTCTGTCGCCTGAGGTGGAGGCGTGACTTCAGGAATCTGTTGTTCTGGAGGGACAGCTGCTGTTTCAGCATAACCACTCACCTGTTTACCTCTTGACCAGTCAAACTTCTCATTAAACTTATCAATAGTTTTCTTTGTTATGCGAAGTACGTCCATAACTACCTTATTTGATAGTTGGGTACCTCGGGTCAAGTCAAATACTTTCCTTGGACCCCAATTGGAATCCTCAGTTTCAATTCCAATTTGCGTAACAAATCTCTTATTATTAACATGAATCTTCTCGAATCTTTTCGATTCGTCAGTAACTGGAGTGAATATAGGTTCGAAGTCGTCAGTCTGCAGATTATTTATGTAATCTGCAACTCTGGAATACTTCATCCCTTTGCCACGAATAAAGACGAATACTGGTTTTTTCTCCTTATCTAATGCTGGATGACCCTGCTCATCACAATATATTCCACCAACAACTAGTTGTGCTCGACAGGGATTGCAGAAGTCAGAAGCTGCTCGTTCCGCTGAGTTTATACCGCACTGGACCCCAGATGTACCATGCCAAGGCGGATCTCCTTGCTGATATGAGAAACATTTGACGCTTTCACGACCTGAGGCGTCCCTGTCTATCTTTGCAAGAAGTGCCTTAACATGAGTTACAATCATGTAGGCCTTTCCGAGATTATACTCAACACCTCTAACTTGCAACTTTTCTGCTTCCTCCTGGACACCACTCTGATTTTTTCTTGACTGACCTGCGATATAAATAGAGTGATAAAACTCGTCCTCTGGAGCAACTGGCTGTCTTGATTCATAACCAGCACCTGCTAAATCTTGGTAATCGTCCATGCTGAAGTCATCATTAGCCATCTTAGAAATCCTCCTCTATTTGTTTGAAATCAAACACCAGTTTGATGAATTCCTATCTTCTGGAACTGTGACAATTGAAAATTCATCATTAAACCAACACTTTACATGCTGGTCTAGAAGATCGCTAGAGATGAACCTGTTAACTTCATTATATTCGGGTATTTCCATCACTTCATCTTCGATAGTAATTGGATTAACTTTTCTAACCTTCTCATCTGTTATATCTCCTGCAATCAACTTAGGGTGAGGACAGTAGACTATTACCATCCTAGCGCCAACCTTTCTGAAGATCTCGTTCTTGAAGAAATAACAATTCGTATCAACATCAAATGCGACCCTCTCAGAATCTACTACTCGTTGAATTGAAGTGTGTTGTCTACAAAGGACACCGTCATCTTTCGAAATACATGGTTCACAAGTTGAATTATCAACTTGATATTTAACTCCTCGGATCTCGAAATTCTTATCTGCGGCTTTCGAGAAGTAATACAATATTTTCCTCTTATTCAACAAAAACTTTACGACGGTAATCGGGTAGACATCAACATTTAGTCGCTCAACAAACTTCTCGGCAGACATGGATTTAAACATACCGTCAAGACTCCTTATCCAAAAAAACAAAAAGAGTTAACTGCTAATTTTTATCGACCTCTCGACCACTGGCATCACCAATTCACTCACATCCCTTAACATAATATTATCGGGTAAGTGAGTAAATCAGCGATGCCAGCAGTCGAGAGGTCGACGTAGCTTTGCTAATCTACTTTTTTTCAACTTCTTCTTTTAACTCTTTCGGTATTCTAACTTTCCACAAACGGGCAGTTTGAAGGACTTTCCCTAAGTCCTTACTTTTGTTAATCTTATCAATAATTCGATTCTTTACCCTGCGGATTAAATCACTCATAAGTCACCACAGAGTAAAACCTCCAATTTAGGAGTTTGGTATGTATATATTTAACATCATTCTGCCTCACGGTAATTTGGTTGTGCGCACGTGGAGAAAAATACAATTTAGATGTTTTGTTCCCCGCTCCTTCCATCTTTTATTTCTCCGCATTTCTCACAAATGTCATAGATGTATTTTCGATTTAGAAAAGACTTGACCACTGTTCCAATTTCCCCTGCCATAAGGGGCATACCATTCGCTTCTCTCTGACCTCCTAACTTTGTGATTAGCTCTGTCAATGCAACCATGTCCATGTTCTCCGGAAACCCATAAGAGAATCTCGGTCTAAACTTATGTCTGGTTGTACCACAGTTAAATAACCACATCATGCAGCTCCTGTAACATTTGTAATACCTGCGCAGTTATCACCTATAGCTACCGTAACTCTTCGCTCAAAGTTTTTGTCGATGGCCGCTTGATATTCACTATTCTTTCCACACTCAAAACCACCAGCACCAACTATTAGGTATCTACAGGTTTCTGCTCCCTTTCCAATATTACACACTTTCACAGCATACTCATCAGCTACTAAAAAGTCTTTATCTACCAACCTCCCTGTCCCTCCTTTCTGCCAACGGAAATTTCCTATACTCAAGAAAACGTCAGTTGGGTTTTACTTGAGTTTTATTTGAGTTTTATTTGTGAGCAATGCACCCAGGCGAGTAAACTCAACGGACCGCAAATGCAGCCCTCCCAAGTGTCTTACATGCTCGGCAAAACAATTAAAAAAGGTAGCAACTATCAACTGAATAACATTTTTCTATGAAAGGGGGATTTTTGACTCCCGAAACATACTTATTAAAAAGCCAATAATCACTACCTTCTACAAATTAATATATATAGAAGGTTACCTGTTGCCAAAAAAATCACAGAAGTTCAAGAGACGTCGGAGTATTGTAATTTTCAAGATTAAACTTAAGAACTCCCTTTTGAAAACTATCCGAAGCATTCTTCATCATATCTTTTGTGTGAATTGGCATATCGGAATCGGTCAGGTGGAGGAGTAGTCCGCCCTTCATTGAAAACACAACTCCATCTGGAGTTTGATCAACTCCAATTAAATCTGATCTTCCACATTCAATAACCACTGTACCTTTTTTAACAATGATCTTATCCATCAATCTCTCCTTCAATCATTCTCAATGAAACTAGCGATTTGTTCTTTTCACTGACTTCGATAAACCATTCAATCAGTTTGTCTTTTATATATGTTCTAAGAAATATAGCAAATAACTGCTCAGAGTCATAGGTTTCAATCTGATTTGTAATAGCTTCAACGAGTTCAGTATCCTTATCATAGCAGTACTGTTCAATATTGACTCCCCTCGGATCCACTTTCAAATACTTCCAAACATCTCCAATAAAGTCAATATTATCAAATCCTATAAACTTAACTAATTTGTAAACCTCCTCAAAATGATACTGATTTTCCAATTCAACTCGTTCAGGAAATTCGAAATCATATATCTCTAAGACTTTCTTAAGAATCTTCTCACAAAGGGTTTGTTGAGCATCAAAGGGTCTAAGTCTAATGTCCGTTATGAAGTTTCGATAAACTTCTTTAAATTCATCCTTACCAATAGCATCGTAAAATTCTAGGAGATCATACTTGAGAATGTTATCCGCAGTATACTCATATTGTGTTATATCCGAATCGACCTCAGGTTCAGGATCAACATATGCTGTGAGTATTTTAAGGTTAGCATCGTGTGCCATTACTATCTCCCAGAAAGCATCATAGCAGTAAAATAACTTTCAAGAACTTCTCCAGCTGGATTTATCTTTGGCTCTCTATATCCAGCACCACCAGTCTGAACAATTTCAGACACAATTTCATTCTTTGTGATATGGTCATCACTTAGAGGACCCATCATTTCAGCAAGAAGGGCTGGACAATTATATGAGATAAGAGAATATGTTTCTGCCTCTCCCATTCTCTGACCTCCACCCCTTCTCTTGCCAGCAGTCGGTTGAAGAGTTTTTGGTTTCACAGGACCAGTACTTCGACTGTGAATCTTCAAATCTCCAATATGCTCAAGTTTATAGATGTACATATAACCAACTGGAACGTCTGACCTAGTTTTAGTATTATATTCTGGTATAAACAATTTATATCCAGGTTTCAAACCCAGCATCTTAAGAACAGATTGAATTTCCCTATGACTGGGTGCCTTAAATGGAGGAATGATAATGGGAACAGCCTTCTTTTGATTTATCTGATGTAACATCAGCTTAAACTTAGCGGGGGACAACTTTTTAATACCATTAGCTAGAGCATTAGAGTATTCTTTATTCTTTGACGTATCTAACTTATTTGTAACTCGTTTCATCAAAGCGGCTACCTGATCTTGTTTCTTTATCTCTAGAAATTTCTTTGCTAACTCCCTAGATACTAAACCACAATATAGTTCATATAACTGTCCTAAGTTCATTCGACCAATTATTCCTAAAGGATTTAAAATAATTTCAACTCTTTCTCCCCAAGGAGTTCGAGGCATTTCACTCTCTGATTCAATGAGAGATACAATTCCCTTACCACCAAAACGATTACAGAGTTTATCCCCCAAACCAATTTGAAGTTCTTGTTCAATTTTGAACCTCACCATAACCCCTTTAATTGTCTCCCCTCTTACAGTAAATTTCTCCTTTGCTGCTACTCCATACTTTCTTCTAGTTCTTGCAATTAAACTTTTCAATGTAGGAAATTTTGCTTCTCCAACATTTGAAAATACTTCAATTTCAACAACCTTCCCGCCCGGACTCTTGAGTGTATATACTCCACCAGCTATAGCCTCTCCTTCATCTTCTTCATAACCTAGCAGTTCTTCAATCTCTCCGATTGTTCTCCGAAGTAGAGGTTCTCCCTTTTTTGTACTTGCTCCAACATCAATAATACTAATTAATCTATCATCTTTTGAAATCAAGGCATCTTCAGTTAATCCATGCAGAGAAGTTAATTTATCTCCAGATACTAAACTATCACTTATAACCATTGCATCTTCAAAGTTATAACCTTTATATGGCATCATCGCTGTTAAGAGACTTCGACCCAAGGCCATAGTCCCACCAGCGAGTGCACTTCCCTCAGCAACAATTTGATGTTGTTTAACAGTTCCGCCGGCCTTCACAGTCGGTTTAAATACACTAAGAGTATCCTTGCTGGTTCCAGATCTAAGGTGGACTGGACTAAGATCAATCCCCTGTGCCCTTCCAGCCTTACAAGTAATTATCATCCTATCTTCTGTAACTGATTTAACCTTTCCTGCACAAGGCGATCTCTTTACATAAACATCCGACAAAACATTAGGCAGAATAGATTCATAACCAGACTGAACATCAGGCGACTCTGGATTCTTCAATGGTACCGCCTGTCTAGATTGATTAGCTGCCATCATAATCCTGACCCCATCATTATTCTCAATGAATGGAATCATAGCACTTGAAACAGACAACATACCCGAGTGCTCAGTATTAGTAGCAGGTTTAGTCTGAAACAGACCTCTAGCTGAAGTGATGAGAGCATTGACCGTTAGGTGTTGGGTAATGCCAATACTGTCACTCTCCGGTGTATCTAGTGGATCAACATTTCCAAAGTATGATCTATGAACATTAAGAGCAGCTCCTTGCATTGCTCTCTTATCTGGAATACCGCCAATGTTTCGACCAATCGGAGTCGTCCTCGTCATAACTGCCATCTCTTCAATTGGATTGACATATTCCATATCAACAACTATCTGAGAGTTTATAAAGTCACTCAACAATTTGCCGGGCACAATCCTAAGGTTAGCTTTTGTATTACCGGCAAGAACTTGCTCTTTATACTCAGTATATGCAGCGAGAACCTGTTTCAAGGCGAAGTGTGCAAGAACCTCTGATGCTCTTATTCGTTGATGAGATAAGTCATTTCTATCTTCAACACGACCCTCTATAACTCCTGTAGCCATATACTTCATAATCATATGAAGATCAGTTGGGAGTTGCTTATTCATAAGTACTTGTTTTGCAATTGGGTCAACAATGTTCTCCACATTAGAGGTGATCAAAAATGTCGAGGCTATGCGACCAGTCATCGCAATAATTAAACTATTCCAATATTGCTTATCAGGAAATGGTGCTTCAACATTATGTAAATAAGGTTTTGCCTGAATCAGGGATTGACACAATTCCTCTTTAATTTCAGTATTAGCACCCTCAAAAAATACTGCCTCAGTTTCATTAATTCTTACACCAAATTCCGTCTTCTTAATAACCTTTGTCTCACTAACCTTATATTTAACACCATACAATCTCATAGTTTCTTTGAAACCAAAAGCGAAGGACAACACTGCAAGAAATGGAAGTCTATAAGTCATGAATATTTCAAGATAATTCTTCTTTCTGCCTCTCTTACTATATATACGAAATAGAGAATAAATACTTTCAAATTTAGACTCATACACCTTTGGGAAAGTAATAGGGTTCTGAATCATTTGATTAATCAAACATTTCCTTCTACCATGGATTCTAAACGTTCCGGAAGTAGGATCAATCTTGGGCATCTCCATTTCAACTGTATGAGTATTCCCATACTTATCAGTAAGTACCACAGTCATAATACTAATATCTGATTTGTCCAGTTCTCCCCTTCGAGTTGGTTTATCAGATATACTCATGGACTTGACTCTGACAGGTATTTCTTTCTTTTCAAGAGTTCTAAAAACATTCGTCATATCTTTCTTCAAATTAGTTGTAAAGTCCACCTGTCTTTTCTGAAAAAGATGCTCAGGAGATTTCTTATCAACCATTTTTGGAACATTAGAAGATTGAACAACAATATCTTCAGTAGTACTAACTGTTGGCTGAGGTTTAAGTAATTCATCAATAAATGCTTTATCTACTGCCTTTAATGCAACAATTCTTTTCTCTCTTGGAATTGATTTTGCAATCCTCTTGGACTTATCCAAGTCCCCACTTGTATTAAATAAAATTGATGCAGTAGCAACTTGTTCCATTTCATCCGATTTAATTTCTTTGGATACAACCTTTTCAGCAGTCTTTTTATCCTTACCAAAAAAGTTCTTAACCGCATCTCTCACTTTAACTTGACTTTTAGGAGGCAACTCTTTAGAAACTTTCGCCATAACAGCATCTGTTGCTGCATTTATATTCTCCTGTTCCTCCCTCTCCATATCTATTGGTTTAACTTTCCTGATATAAGTAAGTAATTTTTGATAATGAAATTCTTTATTCTGCACTAAAAGACGATACTTCGTACTCGACTCATCAATTGTTCCAAACAGTAGATGATCAAATGTCACCCCTTCAGCCTTTATCATCTGAAGGATTGGAAATATCTTACGATCACGAAACTGATTCATCGGTTCAGTTGCATCTACGTTATACATAAAAATCTTTTGATACTCAGGGGAAAAACTATTAATCGACTTGAACAAAATATTCTTTATAAGAAATCCGGCCCTCTGTCTGTAATTCTTTGGACTATATGCAACATCAATTGCAACTAAATATTGTGACAGATCATAGTATAAATTTCTATTCTCTGGAAATTTCATATTTGTTGAATATGACATTATACCCAAACCCTTATATGCTTTTCTAACTTCTGCGGCCAGTCTAGTTCTAGGAATTTTCGTAACCGGAACAAGGGCATATCGAACATCAACTCGCCTAATTCCCAACTTTGGATAATCATCAAGAAAGTTTGAATTCTCACTAAAATAGAAAATTACAACTTTCTTTTTAGGAGGGAATCGGAGACCGGTCGCAATTTGAGTATACGGTCGCATTTTGTCAACTCTAAAAATAGCCATCTAGTTCTCCACCCTTATTGAATCTTCGTCATTGTGAGTTGTAGATACCTCAATAAATTGACAGTCAGTAACACCTTTAAATCTATGCATCTGTCCTGGAAGTATTCGGTGAGATTGACCAGCTCCCAATACATATGCTTCACCCTCAACTTCCAATAACATAGTTCCATTTAGGACAAAAAAAGTTTCATCTTTTACTGGATGATAATGCCTTTTCCCTTCTGAGGACCATTTTCCTTTTTCAAGTGTTAAAAGTTTTCCGCAGTATAAATCATTATTTTCGAACCATACTTCACTACCCCAAGTCTTCTTAACAGTGTGATGTTTTCGCATGATTACCCCACAAGTTTTCCGGTTACAACCTTTTCAAGAATACTGGGTTCGAATGTTCGATCAGCAGTTAGACCAGTCCAAACAGCTTTTCTTATATCTTCAAAAGCAACAGAGTGAACAAAACCCGTAGTGAAAACAATTTCTTTAAAGTTTATCATTATCGGATCCCAAGTCTTACCCAACCGTGCAGGAATACTTGTGTCGGATCTATCTCTTAGTACATTTGATAAGAGGACTTCAAGATGAACAATATCCATATCAGACATCTCTTTATAAACAGCAAATAGTTTTCTAAACAGATGACCAACATCTTTATAAATCTCTCGACCCGCTAATAATCTCGTAACATAGTTGACCTGCTTCTCAATATCAACCGCCTCAAGAGTTACCTCAAGGACATAAGTGTTTTTAGAGAAATACAATTTAATAAATTGTTTCCCAATCATCTCTGCATTTCTTGCTTGAAGTTCAACAGGAAAATCTAAAGCAATACTAAACTGAGTATCTTGGTAGTCTACCTGACACAAAAGACTCTTTACCCACACCACTCCCTCATCAATTCTTATATCATTATTCATATCGTAATTTGACAAGTCAATGGTTATAACACAATCTTCCTTAGTAACTAAATAACTCTCTTGTTGCTCTAAGTACTTCTTAATGGTTGTTTGGGTGAGTGATGGTTCATTACTGACAATATCTTTCAACATATCTTTTCGTTTAATTTCAACAGCTCCACCAGTATGAAATGTTCTCATTATCAACTGGGTTCCACGTTCTCCAATTACTTGTGAAGCAACCATTCCTATAAATGGACTTTTGTGTCTTTCCATTAGACGGCCATAACAAGTCCAACAAACCTTCGGAGTTAGACAGTAAACAGGAGTTCTAAGATTGACTACCTCTCCAGTTTTGTGATCAGATGCATTAAATGGTAATACCTTACCTTTCTCAATAATATTTCTACCAAACATTCGTGCCATCATATCTTTATCAAGTTTTAACTCCATAGTCCGATCAGTTCGACAATCTTTTACCGTCCTATCAAGTTCAACGGAGTCTAAAACATATGCTAACTGCCTTGAGAAATAACCTGTCTCAGCAGTATTATGGACTCGGTCAATTATACCCCTTCTTGATCCGTATGACTGATTGAAAAATTCTGTATTATTTAAACCCTGAGAAAATGAACCTTTAATTGGATCTAATATTTTTCCGGTGGGGTCGGATACAATTCCTTTCGCCACTAGTATCTGCATTGGACCCCCCCAACCCCTTGCAGCACCAGATTCAACTAAATCATATATACCTTTCCCCTGTAGGTGTTTCTTCAAAACCTGTTCCATCTTTCTCAGAATTACATCAGCTTCTTCGGTAGATGCTTTATCTAGATCCTTCTTTAATTGATATATTTCATCTGGAATTTCAATTTGATCCAGCGAAACATTGGGGGCCATAATTGTTGCAAATTTGAAACCAACACGTTCCATTCTTGAAACACTCTCTCTTACAACATCGTCGTCATACTTCTCAAATAGCTCATCTACAGCATCTTTAACGACCTTCTTTGTAACCAATCTACTAATATAACCAAAGTCTTGAGGGAAACAACTATTAAAAATAGCTTTACCCATTGTAGTTCTTCGTCGTCTATATGTAACCGGAACATAAGGATCGGTTGCTTTTTCTAAATCCTTATCACTCACAGCAATGGGAGATGCTGTTCTCTTTACATCTTTAGTGATAGAATATAATCCCACATACATCTCTTTGCTAAGTTCAAAAGTCACTGCTCTTGAGGACTCACCAGACTGAGCTCTCATCATCCTTTCTTTTGCTTCATTCTGAGATTCATTTGTGAGTGGGTGATAGACCGCCATCGTATCACCATCAAAGTCAGCATTAAATCCGCCCACCTGCAAAGTATTTATTTGAATTGTATCTCCGTGAACTAACTTAGGATTAAACGCTCGAATAGATTCTGGATGCAATACTGGATCTCGTTTTGAAAGGACGACTCTATCAGTCATAACAACTTCAGCCGCTACAGCAAACATATCATAAAGAGCTTTGGGCATTTCATCCCCATCTCTAATTGACTTCAACACCCTTTGAACACTATCAACAGAGAGGTCTAGTTCAGTAAATCCCTTGACTTCTATCTCAAGAGCATCTCTATCAACCTTACCTGAGTATAACAAATAATGAATAATAAAAGGTTCAAAAAGACTAACTGCCATTCTAAATGGAAGACCGACTTCATTAACCTTTAACTCAGGTCCTGGTGTAATTACTGCACGACCAGAAAAATCAACTCTCTTCCCGGCCAACTGTTCACGAATAATGCCATTCTTTTTAGCTACCTTTGATCTGATATATTTATCATGGTCAATAACTGATGATTGCAATCCCCAGTTCAACAAATCAAATAAAGGACCAGTTTTTGCAGAACTCTGAACTTGAAATGAACGACGCATAATAGCCAGATAAATATCATTCATTTCATCAACTACCCAATTACCGGCATCATCTTGAAATGCAGAACGAAAGTCTGGAGGGATAACTGGAAGTTTATCAATGAAAAGAGTTTTCTTTTTATATGTATCGTTAAGTACTTTAATAAATTTCTTTCTTTGACTTGTGTCAGCACGAAATTTTATGTCTGGAAATAAGTTAATAAATGCTTTTATACCGGTAACTCCTCCATCTTCAATTTTCAACCGACCATCAGTGTCTAGAACAAATTGCTCTTCTGCAGATAAGAATTTTTCGACTTTCTTATCTAACTGAATTAGAATCGTATATGCAGAGGGATGAACTATATCAGTATACAGACTCACATATGAGTATTTTGTTCTCCTATCTCTAGAACCAACTGGTCCAAAAATTGATTCAGAGAAAAGACCTTCTGGGTGAAATTCACCCGTCCTAAGCCAATAGTCAGTCGAAGTTACTGGAGTCAAACCTTTAATAAACTTTTCAACATCGAGGAGTCTAATCATTACTCACCCTTTTGAGTCTTCAAATACTTCTTAATTTTACTTAACATTCTAGTTATCATGGCCTTCTTAACAGCCATATCTTCTGGTTTTGGAACCTCCTTAGAATACTTCTTATGCAAAAACTCCAATCTCTTTGTCACACCCTGCAAATTAGTTACATCAACTCTAGGATCCCCAAGAGTAGCCAACCTATTTGCAAGTTTCATTGAGAACATTACAATCCTAGGATCAACAAATCCAATTCGATTGCAGATAGGAAAAATTGGAACATCTCTCCTATTAATTGACAGACTCAAGAAACACTTGGGAAACTTCTCAAAGAGACCTTTTCGAAGATCCGGATCGCTTAGCCATTCTAAGTCTTTGTGATAGCTAAACGGCCTAACATGCTCATAGGCCCGCCTAATTAACTCCTCAAGAATAACTACCTCTTTGTTCATTTTATCCATATGATTCATCATTTTCCTCCAGACATTGGGTATCTTGTTCTACTTCGGGATCATAAAATGGACTATCAAAACTGCAGGCTGCTACTTGCTCAATATCTTTCTCTGCAGCATCTAATTCCATACCTATACCTAATTTAGCAACAAGAATCTCTGCATCAAAGGGTTTCTTTATAACAGTGACACGATCATGCTTGTTACAAGCAGCTAGACACTCATCAGTAATTTCGTCAACCATAAGAAAAACTTCAATCTCTCTTTCAACCATTGCCCTTAGAAACTTGACATCTTTCTTTCGAATACAGGGTGCTTCAGTATCTACGATTAGAACATTAACTATTTTCTTTGCAATGTGCTGAAAAACTTCGTCTAGAGTGGCCCTCAAACTCGTACTCGACACTCCAGTTTCAAGATAGCTACGGTAGACTCCATACTTAGATATGTCGTCTGTGTAAACCAAAATTTCCTTCATTCACTACTCCTTATTCAATTGTTTCTCAAAAACAAAAAAGTTGTTGAAATCTTCATTCTAACATATTGAAATCATTAGATTTAAAAATTCGTCCACTGTCGTTCTGTATTATTACAATGAATTTTTAAGTTGTTGAAATCATTCATTAAATTTTCGCCATATTTGGCGTAAAAGACGATACCTTATTTAGTTTAACTTCCATACATTTCAGCCCCCAAGTTGACAACGAATGTAATGTAATAAAATTGCCACGAAATTTATTTGGTGCAAGATCAAGGTTTACTTGACCTGGAGCTCTTTTATATTCAACAGCATAGTTTCTCAACTCTGGAGATGTCGAAAGAACTTTCTTAAATAGAAGTCGAATTGAGTCAACATTCATTGTCCTATTCAACTTACAAAACAAATGAAAACCGGCCTTACCTGTAAATCTAATTTGAACTTTATCAACAATTGGGATTCTCTTTAGAAGGACTTCATAACATTCAGTAGTCGCCTTCTTTGCCTTAGCAAAGTTATCAGTATCAATATCAACAATAGCAATATCATCAGTCTTCTTCATTGCAGAGTGAATGCTAGCAACTCGACCGTGAATCTCATCATCCCAATTTGCATTAGTTAAGCGTATATATTGAGTCTTCTTTCCTGACCGTCTAATAACAAGTTTGTCAACATCAACAGCAATATAGAACATCAGGTCTCTTCCGGCAACTTCTTTCAAAAGTTTACTCTTCACTTTTTGATAATATTTATATGTATCTATTTCCCGTAAACCTTTCGGGTAGAACTTATTCTTAATAGTAATTGTATCTGGATGTTGTGGATAACCCATTATTATCTCCCCGGATAGTTGGGTATTTGTTCAGGTCTACAATCAATCGGATTAACTGATTTATCATCTCTAAATCTCAAAAACCTTGGGATGACAAGAGTTATAGATGATCTTGCACTAGTCTGTCGATATTCTCCACCTACATATTGAAAAGTAGGCATTTGTTTTATATGTGCTCGGTCATATCGAACTTCAATAACCCGCTCAGGCGGAACGAGAAATTCAGTACCTAAGTCTTTAACCTTTGTTTTTTGTACTTCATTAAATAAAAATTTTCTCTGTGCATGGGTATATCCAGTTCCTACATTTGAACTTGACAAGAAAATACCGTCCTTATCAACCCATGCTGTCTTCAAATATGAAATCCAACCTTTTTTCCAAGCAGGCATTACAGTGCTACCCGCTCCAATTACAGCAAGATCAGCAGTATAATGAGGTTTAACTTTGAATGCTCGACCATCAGGCATCCGAACAAGTATACCCTCAATACCAACTCTATTTTGAATATTTGTCCATAACTTTCTAAACTCTTTTATACCACCCTTAGTCCAATCCGGTACATGAATCCTTCCCTGTCTCCCTCTAAAAAATCTCTCAATGAGACCTATTGCAGTTGGAAAGGACCTCACTTTCTTATCATTGATCATAATTACATCAAATGCATAATGATGAACCAAGGGAGCATTTTGAGGTTTATAAGACGTCTTAACAATGCTCTCAGTCCTATTGAATGGAAGAATCTTTCCGGCCTTAACCGCAACAACTTCTCCCATTATGATAGCAGATTTTATATTATTTCTAAGCAAAACACTTCGATACTCATCTAGAACTGGAACATTTTTAATTTCTATATTATTAACCGAAAGTATTCGAGCATCTTCATTTCGAAATATCATCGCTCCAAGTTGGCCATCCATCTTCGCAAGATAATACGCACCACTTATATTGTGATACTCAGTGACAAAATCTTCATAAGATAACTCTTTTAACCGCAGTTGATTCTTCCAAACTGCAGCATAATTTATTGCCATGAATACCTCAATTTGCTATAGTAACATTTTTAATTTGTTCTTAAAGAAACAAAAAAAAGAGTTCGATAAAAAATAAGGGGACATCGCCCCTTACTTCTTTTTGAGAATTGGAATTTCGTCAGCGTCAGCCAACACATCCAGCATCTGTGCCAATAATACATGATTAATTCCCTCAATGGGTGTCTCGTATATTGGATGATCATCTGGAAGTTCTACCTGACGAGTATGAGGAAGAGTTGCCTTTAGGATATCTATGTGAGTTTCCATTGACTCCAATAGTTGCTCACGTATCGGGTGCCTTGAACCGCTACACTCAATGAAATCCCTAGCAATTTTGACTTCCTCTATCTTGTATTCTACGGTTTGTGAGAGATCCATATCCATGCCCTCCTTTTAAAAGTTTACAAACACAGCCCTATCATTGATTAATATATATAGTAATAGATCGTTATAAGTAGACCAAAAAAAAGCAGCAACAAAGCATTCAAGTTACTGCTTGCTTTACTCTAATTAATCCAGTTACGACTTTTGATACTTGTCTTTCAATGCTTTCATTCTCTCTGCAATTGTCATCGTATCGGAATCTTTAGCCTTCTTCAACTCCGACTCCAATTCAGAAATTCGAACGGACTGTTTAGTATTCTCTCCCCCAAGTTTTCTCACTTCTTTTTCCAGATCAGTAATTCGAACAAATCGGTCAGTAATCGTTCCCTTAAGTTCATTTATTTCAGATTCTTTTGACTCAAGTTCAAGTTTGAGATCTGGCACATTCTCCAACTCTTCAACTCTAGCTTGAAGTTGTTCAATTCTTTGCACCTGCCTTGTCAGAAATGTAAAGGTTTGTCTTCCCAAATCTTCGTCTGTGTCCTGACGATCTAAGAAAGAGCTATCCAACTCTTCTTCCTCAAATCGGGATGATACGGTCTCCTCCAACTTAGCGTCTCCACCAGGCGCCTTAGGTTCACAAATAGATTCCCAGATCTCCTTCATCTGATCATTTCTAATTTTCATTTCAGTTGTCCAACCAGCTGGAGCATATCTAAATTTCATTTCAGTGCGAATCGGATAATCAACATACTCGATCTCCCTATTACTATTTTTTCCAAGCTCTTTAAAAAATGATAATGTTAAATCATCAGTTTTTAGAGGGAGGTCACAGGAGGAAATCAAGTAAAAAATCTGACCAGGTGAATGGCTAGATTTTCTTTTATCAATACCACAATTTGCTTTAAATAGGACATCCATATATTGTCTGTTAGCAGGTTTACTTATGTACACATGCTGACCCGCCAAAAGACTCCTCAAATCCTCAAGAGTAAATGCACATCCTTTATCCAAACCTAGCAGAGTGTAATACATATAATCAAATATACTAGGTCCCTTCTTCCTTGCCATTGTCTTTTTTGTACCTCCCCGCTTTCTTTTAGGTCGTAAAGGCGATGAGTAAAACTTTATCGCACCTTGTACTTTTGTATTATCATAGGTTACTTTACGAACGGGTGTATACTCAACAATTATAGTTGCAAGTCTTCCTCTTGACTTGGCAAGTTTTTTCATCATATCTCTAGCCTGTGAAGTACTTACACCCAAAGGAATATCTTTAATAACCTGGTAATAGCAACGAGTATTTCCCTTAGGTCTCATCTTTCTTAACCCGTAGTTTCCCTGAACTAGGGATTCTAAATAGTTATAAATAGTATGACTATCTAGTGTAACTCCAGTTTTCCTCATGATTTCCACAAGGTCAGTAAGAGTAAATATACTCTTTACATTCATAGATGTGATTTGAGACATGAGTGCATCATGCTTTGTAATTACCCCAGCAAATTCCTTATCAAACATAAAATCCTCCTCTTTTCTATAAATTTTTTCATAGTGATTTTTAATAAAACCCTCCAACATTCCACTTGAGATTGGTCTCATATAACGCACCCACTCATCTCCCTTAAGAATATAGATCTTCCATTTATCATGAAGGTCTGGACCTATAAACCTTAATTTTGAACCGTCGATTAACTCAGGCTTGACTTCATAACCTTCAAAATGAGTAGGAAGACCGGGCGTATCTACTATTAGGCTACAACAATTAACAAGTTTCACACATGAGAGCAATCTCAACCTACTGGCAATCTTATTGATATGCCTCATTAACATCCTCCTAAAATCACCGCCCATCAGTGTAATTGTGTTTTAGATATCTCGCCACCACCACATTCGTAGCAACAATTATACTCAACAGGGACGTCAGTTCTAACACTTAAACATACAACACAAAAGTTTTCGTCCTCTGCGGCCTTAGATAAAGCGTCAAAATCTGTAACGTAAGTTTTAATGTTAGCCACCTCCTTTCAAACTAAAGCTAAATCATTCAAACCCTCATAAAACACCCTCTGTCCACAAAGTATACAATTATCATGCTCTTCTAGTTGAAGAGTCTCCTGGTCACGTTTCATAAGTAAAACGCCTTTAAGACATACGGGACACTCCGATCTATAAAGCGAATCACCCGACCGGTTTAAATTAGTGTGTAACACCATCATTACAGGTTTGTCAATGTTAATCCCTGCCAAGGTTTCTTCAGTTTCATTAGACATAGTTACCCCTTTCACTATTATTGCTCGATCCAAAGAGGAGAGAAGTCTTTACTCCTTGTATGATGTAGAAATGAAAAGAATACAGCAGACCGTCGTAAAGTGACAACGGCTGTCAGCATTTCTTCAAGACTTTCAAACATAGGTGTATAGGCACCTTTCTCTAAGACAATCCTACAAAACTCAAGAGCTTGTTCAACATGCCACTCCTCAATTATTGTGTCAGGTTCATCTTCTTTAAGCATAAAGAAGATTTCATTCAACAAGGCCTCATGAACTACTTTAACTGATATTTTAAATTCCTCTGAAACAGACCTACAAAACGTCTCTGCTTGCGGGAAAAAGTTAAAGAAGTGATTTCTGTGTAAGGCCCCTATCTTTGATAATCCAGCCACAATTATCCTCCTCTCAAAAAAAGGCAGCAACCAAAGGGACATCCGAGTAACCTTCCCACCCATGGTTACACTACGCCCCCCAATTGCTGCCTATCGTTAAACATGCTTTCTAGCCTTTTTGTTTTTCCTCCTTGAGAACTTAAATCCTGCTTCGCTAGCAAGTTCTGGATTTTTCCCTATCGCTTGATAAACTTCTGATCGGTCAATCTGTAACATCCTAGCGGCTTCCACTACACCAAATTGGGCAGCCAATTGACAAATCCTCTGTTGGAAACTCAAAGGCTTCTGCATAAATTGTTTTCACCTCCCCCATTAACGATCAAAATAATGTTTGTAGTTTTCCCATTCGTGATTACTAATACGGTTAATGGTATTTCTATGTAAACCGGTCAACTTAGCAGTTTCCCGATGTGTTTTCCCCTCAACCTTTATCAAATAGAGTACATTCATATAACGCTGATCTCTTTCAACTTGTCTCATCATTCTCTCGGTCTCTTCCCTTTGCTCTCTGTCCAACATTCTAAGTAACGTTTGTAATTTCTCTTCAGTTATGTGTTTCTCTAACTCCTCTTCAAGACCGAGACGGGGCGCCCATATTTGACAGATTTGACTAACTCGTTGTTTAGACAAATTATACTTTTTGCCAATTTGAGTCAAGGACCAACCTGACTGAAGTCTAAGTTCTAAAATTGTTTTATTTCTATTAATTTTCCCCTTTCTCCCACTCATCATTACCCCCTATTTTTCACCTCTTTTCTCCAAGTATTTAGATTCGCTGTACAACCCTCACCGATCCAAAGATCTCTTTTAAAAAGTTCACTCGACTTTGCTGCCAAGCACCAATACCGGTTAGCTTCTTCATCCCACTCTAGTTTGATGCAACGATTATGTTCAACCCAGTCTTGAATCCAAGCAGCAAAACATGGTACCTTTAGACAACAAAAACCACAACCCGTACAGGGATCATATTCCATCTTTTGCTCCTCTTAAAAACGCTCGGAACCGTGGTCTCCCACACCACCGCGTCAAGCGGGTTAGTAGAGCTGGAGAGGACCGACCTCTCCTTTCTCTAGATTTTGGGCTTATTCGGTTCCGAGCGTGATTTACTTTTTCACGGTTCTTCTGATTGCTGCTCGTAAAGGATAAATCTCATCCCACAGGCGGACCGCACAATACGCCATAACTATCCCTAAGAAATCATGGAATATATCATTCCAGTCGAATGTTCTGCCAACGAATGGTTGCACAATCTCTATAACAAATGGAGTTGTCAGAAAAAGAATACTCAGAGCTTTATCCCTTTGCAAGAATGCAAACAAACCAACAAGGAAATATACAATCATGTGCACTGCTTCTGGTCCCATTTAACTCACCCCCTTTATCTACGGTACCAGGGCATATATTTCCCATCTTCGACCTTATCTATTCTAATGATATGACGATAGGGGATTACAGTACTTGGCGGTATCCTCGGGTTTCGGTCAGCTGTATTATTAATGATAGAGAGTGATATACCCTGTTCACCAGAGTACATCTTGTCAGCTGAGGTTCTCCGTATCTCCTTTCCGTCCCAATAAGTCACAACAACAGCTAAGGACAGCACTACAAAAAATGATACCAACTTCTTCACTTGACCACCTCCTTTCAGTTATTACTTGGCTACAGACACCTCCTTATTCTCATTTCTTCTGATATACCCATATCCTGCCATAATCTGTAAAGGCCCAAATATTGTATGATAGAGGTTTAGTGCCTTCCATCCCGGGCGGGCCAAGACCCATCTTGGGCACTGCAAGACCAACTATGTCTGGTCTCTCCTGTAAAAGTGTTGCAATGGCGCTTCCAGGTACATGACCCTCAATGATATATCCATCAACCAAAGATGTATGGCAGGACTCTAATTCTTCCGGTACCATGCTTTCTCGTTTAAGAGTCCTCATCTCCTGCTCGCTCTTATAAGTTTTAATGACCTCAAATCCATTATCTTGTAGGTGTCCCACCCACTTAGAACAACACAGTCAACCCAGAGGCTGGAACATCTTAACAACTGGAGTAGTTAAAGCTATTCTTGGAAATACCATAGTCAGAAATAGTATGGTGCCCACAATTATCTTTTGCATGATTATTTTTTCACTCCTCTCGTCTATAAATCATCTGGTTTACCAATACCAGAAAAATTGAAATTGCCACTCTTAACAGCCTTCTGATCTGCTTCTAAGGCCTCTTTGAATTTTGGGTGTGCTCTCTCTTTATCATTACAGTCCATACATATGATCTGTTCATTGAAGTATGACATAGTAGTCACACCCGTATCTTTGTAACATCTATCACAGTTTGTCTTCATGTGCCCTCCCCCTCATATTTGGTGATATGGACATAAGGAACTCCATTCGGCGGAGTCCAACCAACAGCACAATATAGAGTCCCATCTGTATCCTCAACAACACTGTCAAATGCCTGATAGATATACAAAAAACCAGGAGCTGTCAAATCCTTTCTCTCCTTCAATACTCCTTCTCTTACTAGCGGCATGATTTTGTCATTCCAATTTTTTATATCAATGTTGCCTTCACTTAGAAAAGTTTCTTCATTAGCCATCCTGACTTCCATCACCTCTCTTATTGGACATTCTCGTGTATGATTCTCGGGGACGTCTGTGTAGGTTGGTAGTCCAAACACACCACTGTCAGGGATTGGCTTCTTGCAGTATGGACATGGTTTTGTCTTCTCGCTCATGCCCCCTCCTTAGCCTTTGCAAAGGCTTTCCACAGATCCAATGGACGAATGACCCACGTCTCCTTTGCTCTTTCATCCCTTATCTCAATTGTTCCGCCCATAGAACCAACAACCTCCCCAATTTTTGTCTCAGTCCCATCCCCCGAAGTTTCAATTATAGTTACAGCTGTATCTTGGAGAGTAAAACGAAGAGTCTTCTTTTCTGAGTCAAGAGAGAAGGCTAATTGAGTATCAACTTCCAGCGTCATTATTGGATTTGGGTTTTCTTCCTCTGTATGATGGGTTTCCTCAGTTTTCCACATCTTTCACCCCTCCGATGATTTACTGATAAGTTTATCAACTGCTAAGGTAGCCTCGACTGTTTTCTTCAATTCGTCTTCGTTTCTGCCATAGAAAATCAAAATCTCCAGCCAGTCAAAACCCAACTCAGCACCATTGACTAAAATAGGTTGGGCCTCCTTGAGCATTCTGACATTACCCTCTGAAATACCAAGTCCTATCAGAGTTTTATTTTTACTTGTAGAAGTGAATTTAATCAATATCATCCTCCTCCCAATCGTGGGTATCGTACATATAACAACGTCTTTCACGTTCCCACTTTTTCCAAGGTTCGGTATATTGGGTACACTTCATTATGCCCGTCTTGGTTGACTTTATATACGGGCATCGCCTAGGACCTAAGGTGGGACAATATTTAGTGATTGTCCCACCGCCAATAATAGTCTCTAGTTTAGACTTCCTAGGATCAATATCTGGCACAGTTGCTCCAAATTTTTTAGTTTTCCTTTTTACCACCTACTCTTTCCCTTCGATAGGCTCCTGCTGCCAGATCAACTGTATATGTCTGTCTTCACTGACAGTCATGAGTATATAGTTATTGTTTACATCTCTGACAACAATCTCACGCGGATAATACGACCAGGACAAATTTTGAGCAAAATCCATCTTTTGTTGATTGTTGAGATTGTAGTATTTATCACCAACAAAGACGCCCACCTCATCACTCCTAAGAAGTGTATCCTTGATAAAATAACGATAGGGTTCAAGTCGTTCATCAATCGTCATAGTATTAGGTTGCTTGGTGGCACACCCCGACGTAAATAAGATCAAAAAACCTAAGACCATAGCAATTGCACAAAGTACCAAGCTAATATACGAAGTTTTATTTTCTCGTAACATCCTCGCTCCTCCCTACGACCTAAGAACGGCCTCATACATACAAACTCTTATGCCATCCTTAATCGTCATATTTACCAATATAATTTTGACACCAAGAGGGACAACTGTACTTGTAAGAAACTCTGTTCTCGCCATCCACTCTTGAGACCAATGACCTACTTGCACAGAAATTGTTTCAATTTGCTTATCATAAGATTCATCAATATCAACTTCCGCAATACAAATAGAATCCAGGTCAGCAAATTGCTGAATCATCTCTATGGGGATATCCTTATGAAGACCAGTCATGACTTATTTTTTACCTCCCTGAATCTCTTACCAAAACCTAAACCCATGCTCTCAATTTTCAGCGACACCCAAGTAGGTTTAACACTAGTGAAATATGTCACCATCCTATCTTCTCCAGGTGCAATAGAACACGGATAGACCCCAGTCTGAGTCACTCGGCCATTCTCGCTAATGGTAGCGTGAATAATACCAGTAAAGACTTTCTCGTCCCAGTTATTAACAGAAAAATAAACCTTATACCAAGCCTCTCGAATCTTCTTTACACTTGCTTTACCCATAACCAAATTCATATGTTCTGCAGGTTGGGGCACAGGTTTAGAAATTTCAACAATCGGAACTGTCCTCGGTTTAACTCTCATCAACTCTATAATACCACTTGCTACAACTACAACTAAAATAGCAATCAATATGCAAAGAAGGATCTCAAAACTAGACATCTCTTCATTTAAGTCATATTCATATGAGTAATACATTTTTCTATATCTCGGTTCCATCCTCTTAACTCCTCTTAAAAAACCCGCCAGCAGGAAGTGTAGATGGAGGGGCGCACTTCCTCATCTACGAGGCTAGATCCTACCGGCGGGAGCTGTTGTTTCAATTTAGACAGTTAATCTAGTGGATCGCCTTGTGGTTCCCGATCCCTTTCATCACCACTCGTAGGTATCGGTCCAATTATAATATCCTCAGTGATAGTCACAATTGGAGCTTGCACAAGGTAAGTACCCTGAGGATAACGTTGCTTATCGAACTCAGTTCTGGTAACACCAGCAGTTCGGAACCTCAAGTTTCCTCCAGCTTTGTGTATCTCTAAATCATTGATAGAGATGTAAACAGCATTGAAAAACCAGAGCAATGTTCCTTCGGATGAATACACCCTAATATCAACATGCTGATCTTTCCCGCCCTCATACGGTGGAGGAGGCTCGACTGGCTCAGGCATTAGCATATCCGAGCTTACACCGTAATCTTCCTCATCAACAATTTTAATTGAATGGTAGTAATCAACAGGCATACAGATAATAATTGGAGCGTCGATCATTCCATCCATACCGTACCTGCCACCATATCTGAGATTGTCGCCAACCACGAATGCCTGCTCGTCCTCGTCTGTAACCCAGGCTTTTGTGTTATATGGTCGATAGAATATGTGTCCATCCTCTGTTGCGGCATAAACATCAAACATACGAATGCTTATGGGTTTATACTCTACAACCTCGGTTTCAGATGCGTGAGCGTCTTGTGAACCCCCAGAACATCCGAAAGCACTGAATGCCAGAATGGTAATCAGGCATCCTATTAGTAACATCCTCTTCATCATTTTAACCCTCCTTTCAAGGGAAGTTAATTTTGATAATCTGGCCCGAGTGCGCCTACTTTCGAAAGACCTCATTGTGAAACGTCTTACAGTTTGCACAATATCTCATCTGAACATCTACAGGGTGATAGCTAATCCTACTACATTGTAGACACTTAATCCCTGTGACGCCACTTCTCTCAACTATCTTGTAGGTCTTTTTGACTTCGTTCATAATCTAGAACCTCCTGATGGAGATCTTCTAGTTGAGATTTAATTCCGTCAACAACATCCTGTTGGAGAACCAATTTATCTTCTTCAATTTTTAAGGACTCCTCGAACTTCTTAATTTGTTGCATAGTCATATTATATTTCAAGTTCGCCCTCAATTTGTCCATTGATTCTCCTTTCTAAGGTTTTATAAAACCATCCGGTGGAGAAACACCCCACCTAATATAATGAACTAACGAGCGACAATTTATCGTTACTTTCTCGAATGAACTAGCTCCTCCGTAGCAATTTATAGTAAATTCGAAATTGCCCTTCTTCTCCCTTTTCTGAACAATATAGCCAACAGTTGAAGAATTTTCTGGTGGCAGAAAAGTTCGAATTTTATCTTCACTAATCACCTGAATACTAGTAGAGCTATAATTGGTTATCCAATTTATTGCTCGATTCCAAGACTTATCGGTTTTCCTCTTCGGAACTTCAAATACAAAAGGCTCCTCTGCAATTGTATCAATATAATTCTGCCTCTCTGGACTCGTAACACAACCAGCTAGAAGCACAACTATAATAAATAGAATGTTCTTCATAGTAATATCCTCCTTTCAAAAATTGTTATTTAGCTACGGGCACCTCCTAAAGTAGTAGTAATGTTCTTATTAATAATATAATCAAGAGTAAACTAAACCATAAAATTCCAGCATAAAAGTATAAAAGGTCAGTACCATGTTCAGCAAGACTGGTCCATGTCCAATTTTTTGCTGAATGACCTTCAGGCAAATATCGTCTTGATAATCTTGTTATTATCCACGGAAACAAGATAAAAATTTTCTTTGCCCACAGTTCCATTATTCACCTCAATAAGGCATTGGTGGAATATCACGACCACACTGTCCACAAGGTCTGTTTTCCTTAATATTTTTAAAGATTTGATCAGGAGTATCAGTAAGAATGTTCCCAAGTTTCAGACAGAGTGGTGTTTCTCCAGCATAAAAACTTCCATCCCATGCAATTAAAGGTTTACAAAATGAACCACTTATATTAGCTTCAACCCACTGGAGTGACTCTACTAAAGTTGAAAATTGGCCAGACCTAACAGCTGAAAAGATATTAAAACACATCGGACCCATTCTCTGATAGAGTTCACCAAGATGTGACCAATCTTTCCCAACTGCTCGACCTAAATTTTCCATTGCCGTTATATCCTCAATAAGCATTACACTATCTTGGCGAAACCTCTTCTCACTCATATGGTAGAACTCAATAGTTTCATCTCTTCGAGGGTAAATTCCCTTTAGAGCTGATACCTGAATAAACAGTGGGTACTTCTTAGTCATATTGATAAGTTTCTTCGTAAGAGTTGAGTCTAAAAGAAATCTCCCATTAGTCATTAAGACAATGGATCGATACTGAGATGAAAGCTTCTTTAGAATATAGTTCATATAGGTCACAAACATAGGATGCTCAGTCGGTTCACCTCCAGCAATACCAATTTTGAAAGCACCCATTGATTTAGCGAACCTAACAAACTTCCGAACTACATGGTCGTTTGCATGCCTCTCATTAGGACTAGATTCGACAAAGCAGTGAGGGCACTCTAATGTACAATGCTCAGTCAGGTGAAATAACATCCTCATCCTCCATTTCTAGTTCAAGTTCTCCAATACCTGCTTGAAAGACTTTTTTGCAATCAAAGCAGATGAAGAATATTGGAAGAACAACAGGATTTACATCCTTCTCAATAAGTAAATACACATACTTATCACAATGACCACACTTAGAACTAGTAGCCTTTTGTAAAACATAAAGTATCACTTCATGCCCCTCCATAAAAGGAGCACTCGGGGTCGTGGTCTTCCACACCACCGTTCCATAGGTGGGTCGATCAACCCACAGCAATTACTTTCTGCAGATCGTTTGGACTTGTTCAACCCCGAGTGCATTCGGTTAGAGATATTTCTTTTTTGGAACTATAATTCTTCCTGTTGCACTTGGTTTCTTCAGCAGACTAACATCCTTTTCCTGATATTTGGTCCACTTCTTCTCACCACACGGACGCCAGTACTTGTACTCCACTTGACTGTGGGTAGCAGTTTTTCCATCAGATAAAGTGACTTTGTTCTCTTTCACTTCCATCTTAAACTCAATACAAGTACCGTCATCAATCTGAACACTCAACTCACTCCCCTGCCCAGTAATCGTAATGTTCTGAGCAAAAGAAATGCCATAGGCTAAAAAAGTGAGTGAGAGCAAGAACAATAACATCCTCCTCAAATTAACCACCTCCTCCTCTTTCAATTATTACTGTTGAATCCGATGAACCTTGCTGACCGCTCCTACCAGGATCGCCCGTTACTGATGTACCGCCAGTCCTGCCGGGATCATGAGGAATAGTACTATCGGGCGGAAGAGTTGAACCAGGATCTTTTGGTATTACTGTCCTTAGTACTTCAGGACTTACAGATGGTTCACCTTCACCTTCACCTTCACCGCTTGAAATATCAAAGGGACACTCCACTTCAAAACAATGAGTTTCCCCATTTATTTCATAACAATGCCAGCAGGTGGGACCGCCATCTCCCTCGCTCGTACCTCCGGGTACTGCACTGAGTCCACCCACAAAGAGCTTTTTGGAGCGCTGGTTAGGTTCTATAGCCAAGTCATCTATTATCAAACCCTGATGCTCATACTTTGTAGGTTTTTTACTTCCCTTTTTCATCATGGCAGTAATAGTGCCATTGGGAGTAGAGTAGACAACAAAGGGACCGTCCTTCTTTGGAGTGAATCCAAATACATAACGATAACCTTTAGGAGGCTTCTTAGCATGTAGTGCCTCTATAAGATCAGCTTTATTCATCTCCGAAGGAGGTCTAGTCCCTCTTATACCATCACCAAAACCAAAATGGTACTCTGGCGCATTATCTGGGTTATAACCTGGAGCAGGTCTAAGAATAACCATGATCTCATCTCCAGGCCTTTTAGATGGCGGAGTAGCAGCTAGAACATCAATTTCATCTGCATGCCCCTTAGTTGTTGCAGTATCTGAGTCAGTTAATACTCTACCCTGCTGACCCTTAGCGGACGGGGATGGGGTCATAATATCATGGCCCCTCACGGTCTTCCGACTATTGTCCAATGTTTCAGTTTGCTTGTTAATGAGATCGCCCTTATTCATTTGGGCAATGCCCACACCCACACACAACGCCAGAAAAACTGCCATAAGCAGTATTGTTAGTTTCTTCATGATCAACCCTCCAGTCTACTGTATATTTGGTATTGTGTTATTTGGTTTTGGTTGTGAACTTTTCGTAACACACTTTTCATACAGACAGTGACTTAGGTCATCTAGTTTATAACAGTGCCAACAGTCGGGTTTTGAAATATTTCCTGTCTGCACCTGACCCAAATCTTCTATACCAAGACCAACTGATTCAGAACCCACAACCTTACCATTCTCCACAATTGCATTGACTGCACCCTCTGACCCCTCGTAGACCACATACTTACCGTTTCCATCAGCTGGGGCATTAAATTTGTGAAACTTGGCTGGTCCTTTTTCAGTTGCTAAACTAACGACCCTTGCAGTCGGGTTTACCTGAGCTGCAGTCAGAAAATTGTTAAGTTGAACTGGATTAGTCGCTGGAACAGGAGCTTCAATCTTCACCGCTTTCTGTGCGGGAGCAGGTATGTTTTGTACATCTTTACTTGCCTTACCATCCTGTCCTATAGCTAGTGACATAAACCAGAATGAAAACACCATCGTTAAAACAATCACTATACCTTTCTTCATGTAATATCCTCCTCTTTACTTAATTGTGCATTCTCTAAGCCAAACTTTCGATTCATTTGGTACATTAATATGTCGAGTACCAACCATAAAATTCGGAGCTTGACTTCCCCATGCTAATATTTTTTGATCAACTCCAGAAGACTGAGGCCAGAACTCCAGACCGTTCAGTCCTCCTCGTGCTGGTAGTTGAAGGAGTACATCTAAAGCTTCTTGACTGATGAGAATTTCTTTTGGATCCACATCCTTTAGAAACGTACCAAATCCATAAAATGTAAACCTTTCTTCTTTCAATGTTTTCAATGTGATACAGTCCTTCTCTTTGTCATAACCTATTTCTAGACTGTGCTCCACCGTAACATCCTCCTTTCATAATGACGCACTCCTCTTGTAATTAAATTTTTACTAAATGGGTTTTTAGGTAAGAGTGGAAGTTTCTCTATCCCATTTTAAAGGTTGGACAAGATTGACAGCACTAGTGCCGTGAGGAAGTTCCTCTACCCAAACATAACAATCAGTCACATCCCCTTCAAAACCAAATAACTTTACCAATCCATTCAAAGCGTTTTGGTTGGGAACAGATGTAGTTCCGGAAATAGATACTGAAAGGTGCCTGCATAATCCAATCGCTTGCTCTTCAATAGAATAAACAACTCGAAAGGGTCTTATTATACAGGCATGAAGTTTGTTGTCTCCCACCGGACGTGCTTGACCAGCTATCATCGCTTCCAACATAGAGTGAGAGACAATATTTTTTTCAGCATACTCAATAACTCTCTCCACCTCTTGTTCGGTAATACTGTCAAGACGTCGTAACCTTCTCGTACTGATTTTACTTTCTCTTATGTCCGATAGCATTACCATCGTATTTAACTCCTATTCAAAAATCGGAATTCATTAATACTCTCATCTCTTCAAATTCGCTTTTTAACTTGTCTGCAAAGAATAAGGTATAAAATCTTATCATATCCTCTTCAATCTTAGACAGAGGTATGCCCACTAATCTCTGTCCGTCAAAGACATTACAAAAACTAACTCTTGAAATTCTCCCAACAAAATAACTCAAGACTCTGTGGGGATATAACTTCGTTCTGAATCCAAGAAAATTATCCGTCTCATTCTGTATATTTATATAATTGTGAATCCCTTTCAATTTGTAAGTAGTGGTAACTGAGGGTTGCTCAAGAGGATAAAAGTCCAACAAAGAAAATAAACTCTTGTATTGACTCTTATAAACTTTCTTTAACAACCCATGTAAATATACAGAAAGGACAGCAGCATGATCAGGTGAAATAGTTTTGAAATGAATGTACGGTATGTTTGTCAATTTGGTCAAAACGGGGAAAACAAGACACTCACACAAGGGCGACACAAACTTTATCTGACCAGCCCGATTTTGAAACTCAATTATTGATTTATCAGAATCTTTCTCACCATCAACACTAGAGAGAGTTGGCCGCTCAATCATGTCATATATCTGCCCATATGCAACACCTTTCAATCTTCCCAAAGTATCATTGTAAGAATATGTCTTGAGGTTGTTCACGCTCTGTGAGTGTATATCTTCAGTTGCAACAGAGTCGTCATAAATAATCGACCCTTTGTAAACCGATCTCAGAAACCATTTCACAGATTCATCAACAACTCCAACAAAGTATGTAATGGGGTTTCGACCATCACAAAGAACAAGAATCGAGTTCATAATAAAATTAAATATCTCAATCACATGAACATCAATTCCCTTTCCCTGTATCATCTTGATATAATCCCACATATAACGATCCGTGAGATTGTATCGAAAAGTTTTTGTTTTGATCACATTGAAGATTTTGAAAACTATTTCAGTCTCCAATATGTCATCCGCCAGTTGATTGTAAATCTTTTTGTGTAAGCGATCGCTCAATCTCATATTTTCACTATTTGAGATAATCGCGTACAACTTTAGGTAACTAGATAGTTGAAATATCCTCTTAATCTCGTCTGCGTTAAAAAGAATTGATGTCTTTTTTGCTTTGCTCTCATCAACAAATTGACTAAAATCTACACCCTCTACTTCTATGGTCTTATCGACATACTTCTTGATCATAGGAACATTTTCAGATAAATAGACAAACCTTTTCTCAGGATCATCTACATATTTAGAAAGAAATTCATACAACCAATCATCAAACTCCTGACCACAGAGTTGAGATATTCTTTCAATAAAATCTGTAACTATGTTGAATTTATTCGTTATAGAAGATGCTGTCATCTGGAGAGGAAAGTCACGATCCCCTGCCGTCACAGTCCAACTTTTTGTCTCGTGCTTCTCGAACTTTATCAACGTTTTTTCCTCCTCTTGATTTTGGAAACTATATCCTTTACCCTTTTGAATATTTTCTTGCCGCCCCCCACATTCACTTCTATAAACTCTGGAAGGTCCTCCTCATTAAGAATAACTTCTATTTCTTCTTTCTTCTTTCTTTTCTTTCTTCTCTCAGAGGCCTGTTCTTCTGCTTTTCTCCTGTCCTGCTCACTTGAATAAATTTGCACTTTACTTTCTAACCGATCTTTCTTATATTGAAAATAAAGTTGAGCATCGGCAGGATCGGTCATTCTTTTCATTACTTCATTATCATCTCGAATCTGTGTACAATAATTCAGCACCCATTCAGACTCTACAATTTTCTGTCTCATGTCAAGTTCATCTTCAATGTGCTGACAGTACATATATGCCCATTTGGAAGTTATAATCATACCCTTTAATTCAGGATCAATTGGTTTATCATCCTCTTTAAGTTTAAGGCACTGATAATACGCCCACTGAGAAACTGCATCTTCTGTGATCCACATTTTTGTCTCAGAGAGCATTGGATTAACATCATCTTCTAACATTCCATACTTCATCATATTTTTTCGCTCTTTCGCTTCATGGTCATCAGCCATTTTTCTCTCCGATTATTCGACCCACAACTCCCCTTCTAATTAAAAGTTCAGGATATTTACCTGCATACTTTTCAGCCTTCGAGGAATTCTTCTCAACGAAGCGATAATAATAATACCGCCAGGGTCTCTCAGTAATTCGTGCCTCCATATCTTCATCGTTTGAAACATCCTCACAATAGAATGCTGCAAACTCGGATTCGGTAATTAATTTTCTAACTTCTGGCCGATTCTTAACGTACTTACAGTAAATGTATGCGTGTTTAGATCCTTTGATCATTGACCAAACTTCTGGATCATCCTCAACATTATAACAATAATCAAATGCCCATCTATCAATTTGCTCCTGCTCGATCCACATTTTTAGTAACCCATTCAAAAAACATACCAACCAAGCAAAAAGGTGTAATGAATGCCAACATTCCAATACAATAAAATGCAAGAAAAATTTCTGTCCAACATTTTTTCCAACCTCGTACCTGTAATAAATACTTTTCTAAATAGATTGGATCCCACCACATTTTTACAGCAATCCAAAATCTATGTTCGATCTCTTTACAATACTCAAATGCCCAATTGGGCTCCTTGATTAATTTCCTTATTTTTGGATCATCTTCAACAAGTTTACAATATGCGAATGCCTCTCGCTCGGTTGTTATCAGTTGCTTTTGCCATTCTTCTCCTTTTCCCTCAACAAAATCGTCTAATGCCCATCTCGATAACTCCTCTGGTTTAGATATCCACATCCACCATTCTCCTTTCGCAAAGGTAATAAAAAACGAACAATTCACATAATCTATTAATTAATATATATAGAAAAAGTGTTCAACTGGGAAGGTAAATTAATTTGGAAGGTTTATCCATTCACAGCCTTATTTATTCGACTCACTAAAGTATTCCACCATTTTAACCATTCGTTATGTTTAGCACACTTATAATACAATGGAGCAGCACAAATAATCCTTGGTCTTTTCTCCATTCCTATATCCCATCCAGCCCTAGTATTTTTATCCATATTTAATTTTCTTACAACATCATCTACCTTTCTCTTAGTCTCAATATTAGGAGTCAAACGAAAACCAACATATGTCGGCCAATCAAGTTCCATCTCCCCTGGTGGCCCATGACCTTCACACGAAGATCTCATTTCCAGATTCTCAATTTGGTTAAGATCATGTAGCCATTTATCTTTTAAATGTTTATCAACATAAAACCCCTTATAAAGTCTTTCTTCTGCACCAGGAATTCGACCTGATCTCCAACCCGGATATTTCTTGCCGTGTATAAGTTCCCAAGCAAATGTAGGAGCCGGTTTCCTCCCAGGCCGTCCCCTAATATAATGTTGCTCTTGAAGATAACTTAAATAATATTCAATTATTTTCATAACTCACCTAAGGATTCAACGTGACGGCATTCCACGTTTCAATAGGTTGAGTTGCTTTAACAGTTGTTATTGCCATAGCACCAGGTTTATTCATATAAAATATAGTATTGCCAGAAGCATCCTCTCCAATCCCAACTATGTATTCTATAAATATACGAACATCATCTCCAGCGGTACCAAAATCAGGATCATCTTCTGCTAAAGTAATTGGTAGGAATACAGCCATTTTAATTACCTCTTATATTAGTACAAACCTTCGTACCATTGCAACAACAACGTTCTTATCGACAAAATCCCCCGGACAAGTTTTGTCTTTAATATTTGAAACTTCATGATGAAATTTAACTCTATTTACATTTAACTTAAACATCTTAAGTAAAGGATTTATAACTCTAAATGTAAGAACTTCATATAGTCTTTTCTCTGGAATTTTAAAATCATACGAACCAAGCATAGCAACATGAATAGCCGACTTATTCATATTCTCATCAATATCATCGTACTCACAAAGAGTCACAAATGGTCGACAAGTTATAGGTACATAATCTTCTTTTATCTTGTCCATAACAAAATGATAATTCACATCTCCATGCTTCTGCTCTAAAACTTGATTATATATCGACTTCATTTGATATTTTGCATTATCGACCTTAGCGCCAGTCGCACCTGGATACTCATCAATCGTATGGTGTAGAATGATCCATTTGACCTTTGTTCGTCGCATGGTCAATCTAGATGGTCGAAGTGGTATTCTCATTATGTATCTCTTTCTCCTTCTGGAGTTGCCTCAGTAGCATCCTCAGCGACATCCGCAGTACCTGCTGGACCGGACTGTCCAGACTGATCATATATTATTGCTGCATCTGAACTAATATTGGCCGTAGCTAAATCATTAATATTTTGAAATGACTGTCTATTCATATCCCCACTAGCTCTAATATTGAAATCATCTGTTGATTCTTGATTAATGTTTGCATCAGATAACAAATTCATATCTTCAGCAGAGTCTATATTAAGTTTAGCTCCACTCTTCAAATTCATTTCTTCACCAGACTGTTTATTAAACTTCTTGCCTGCTTTGATATGGATATCTTCAGTTGCAGTTAGATAAAAAGACTTATCAGTTTTAATTTCAATATCACTTGCAAAATATGCTTGTAACTTTTGCTCATCTATATCTATATGAAAAAAGTCTCCCTTGTAAGTCCTTATGAGAATCTTTTCTTTAGTAGTCCTTTCATCAAAGAGAATAGTCGTCTGGTTGCCATCAATCTGGTAGACCGAATTGACGTCGCCAGAAGGGGGCGTTGTAATCTGTCGTTTCTTTCCAGTAATTTCGATCCTTGCGTCAAAAAGGTCATCCGAAATGACGATACAACGTCCGTCATGTGACTTAAAAATGACCCACTTGTGCTCATATTCAGATCCTTCTTCTTCAGAAGATTCAGCTTGACATTCGGCCAAAACTTTGGCACTTTCGATATCTAGAGCAGCAAAATAGTATGGTCTATTTATATTACCAGCCTCAAAGAACACCCAAACCCAAGAACCCTTTTTGGGTACATAGCAAGCTCCTGCATAGTAATTTTCTGGATCATCTCTCTCATTACGCCCACCAACTGGATTGTTTGCCGGGCGTGCCCATAGTCCAGTATCTTCACCTATTAGAGGCATTAAATCCGGAATCCAAAGTAGAACTCTCCCAAACTTCTCAGCATCCTTATTGTCAACAACTTTCGCTCTAAACATCCCGAGCATTGGGGTCTCTACTTCAGCCAACTTTTATCTCCTTCTAAAAGCTATTCTTGCAATCTCTACAATATTGTTAAACGCAGTACTATTATATGTATGGATGAAAGTAGGGACAATAGTCGAACCAGTCAGCGTACTAACTGTAAGTATAGAAACACACCTAGATAAATCCTCAACAGCTGGAATAAAATTTATTGTCAAATGCCTAAGAAGTTTAGCTGTAAAAATATGTTGGTTTATACCAGGCATCACTCTAAAATCAGACAGAGATTTAATAAAACTCAAGATATTAGAAAAATCATAATTATCCAAATCGCTAATCATATCCACTGGATTAAAAGTTGCAATTGTTGATGACTTCTTATATATCTCCTTCTTACTCTTCATACCAAAGAAAGAACCTAAAATATAACAACTCAACAAAAATTTCAACTCAGGAATCTTTTCTGCATAGGTTCCAACCAACCCATACTCTTTTCCAAACAGTCTAACAAATACTGCAAGAAAGTAGTCTACAAAACTACCTGCTTGACTTTCTTTAACTTTTACTTTTTTAGTTACCAGATCTTCAAGTACCATTGAATAAACAGTAGATGCATAGACATTTCTAGGATCAACCCTAGACATATCATCTGTTCCAAATGCTCGAAGATTAATTATTTTTCCTCTAGTCTTTTTATTATAAGAAGCAGGAAGATTGTACTCAGTAAAACTCACAACATGAAATTTCTTTAACTTAGCAGGATCGGTAATGGCCTCATAAACCCCATCTTTTGTAAAGTGATTGATTCTTCTTTCAATAAGTTTCAGAGTAGCAGCTAAAGTTTTCGGACCATCTTCAACTGAGTTTGTTTTTATGACAGATGCTGATAAATTTAAAACATTCGGTACATCCTTCAAAAGAGTAAACTTATCTTTAACAACTTGCATATTTACCTTCCGGCCCTAGCACGATACATTGATAAATTTTTATTTAACTTCGTCAACTTATCCTCTTGACGGGCAATCTTTTTCCTCATTAAATCTCGACACTTCACTGGATCATTCGCCTGAGTGCATTTAGCTGTATTTTTTCTCATGTCACTAATCAAGCGTCTCATACCAGTTATTTTTATTGAAGTATTACAAATAGAACCGTCCAATCCCTCCAGTCCCTCACAAGCTCTCTGAGCGACAGAGAGATAATCCTGATATAATTTTCTTGATGCCGCACTTAACATCGACGCAGTATATGAACTAGCTTTTTCAGTCAAACCTTTTTGTAAATAGATCAGATAACTTTCAAGCAACTTATTCATATCTTATATCCTTACCAATTTGCAGTCGGTAAATCAGTAACTGGTTCTACAGGAAACTTATCCTTAAGAATCTCTGTTATTGACTGAAATGTAGGAACAGTAACAACGCTTAAATCAAAATACTCGATAGCAAAAATTCCATTTACATACATCAGTACTGGAGCTAAGACGACCGTACCATATTCATCAAACGACAAATAGTCTGGTCTCATCTTATATTTAGGTTCAAATTCTTTCTGATCAGAATTTCTCAAAAGAAAATAAAGATGTTTTTCTAAAGTCCACAAACTAGGAGAAGTAAAAGTATAGAGATCATTCTCGGTTACATATCTTAAAGCAAAGTGATCAAGGTCAATAGGTAACCTTATATTCTCTCTCGACTCAGTAGTTATTAACTCTGCCATTATTGACTAACCTCTCCGAGTCCAGGATAATCATCCCTAGACCATTGACAATTTGAAACATTAATTCCAAGAAAATAATTAATTCTTTCTGCATCATCTTCATCTAAGTATTCACTATATTGATTAATAAACCAGTTGTAATCACCCCTAATTACTTCCATTGGAATAGCCATATATCCATTATGAAACTTCTCATGTATGCTCTTAAGCAAAACTGCATAACCAACCCTATTTGCATAATGAATCTCAATTGCCTCAAGAGCAATATCAAATGATGAAAACTCTTCTTCTTTCTCAATCTTCTTATTGACTAGTGCCTTTACCAATAAAAATAAAGAAGGAACGTGATGGTGAACGTCAATAGTGACCTCGTCCATCCTTTCCTGAGTTATCATACAACAATTAACTTGAAGGATATCTTTAATGTATGAAGTCCAAAGTCTATACTCAATACTACGACGAACCAACGCCTCCACATTACTAATAAATTTTTTATACTCAGCTCCAGTTTCAAAACTCCTAATTCTCAAAGAAAGTCGAAATGGATAAAGATCGCTATATAATTCTAATCCTTCAACATTTGATTGAACTTCATTAATAGTTTCCATAATATCCTCTTAAACTACATCCTCAGAAGGTTTTCTAGCTTTAATTATAATAGCCAACATTATACCTAAAATCATAGCACTCATACCTGGACCTATGGCCAATGATCCAAGAAGTAGACCACCTGCAAACAAAGCGGTAATGATAGGCGCTATAATCTTCTCAGTTTCTATTTGCCTTTGAACATCAGGTGATCTCATTCTAGCAACAACTATTTTTAAATTATCTTTAGTTGCAGTCATATAATCATCTGATGTTGAAGATTTAATTGCAACGAGAGCAGAAAGGGGATTAACTACGCCCTCAGGAATGTTAGGAATGGAATTGCCTATAACCCTCTTAGAAAGTTCATAACTCTTCTTAAAATTAGGAACTGACTTTTTAGCCTGTTTTTCAATTTCTTCCATACTAATTGAAGGTGGTTTTAAACTCATAAGAGACTTTTTTATCTTGCCCACATTCTTTACCTTCGCAGCCTTACTTATTTCACCACTAACACGCTTCAAGACCTTTGGATTTAATCTATTCATAAAAGATCTAAAGTCCTCTTGTAAATAAGCACCTTCCTCTAAAAATTCCTCCATCTTCGATGCTGCCACAACTTCACCCAACAGCTTCGATGATTTTTTAGACATTCTAAAAAACGGACTCGAGGCTCTCCTGACATCTTCCAAATCTTCATAAACTTTAGATTGATCAAGAGATGAGTATATAAATGAATACTGAACTGTAGAGCACATACCCTTAAAGTGCTTCATACAAAAACTTGCTCTCTTATTAACATCGTCAGCAACTACAAATGAAGACCAACCCAAACTGTAGAGTTTTGTCATTCCTCCAGCCGACTGAAAAAACTCATTATCAAAATCCATCATACTAAGGCATATAAATATCTTATCTCGGTGGACGGACCTATTAAAAATGACATCCTTTCTAGGATTTCCCGTAATCGGTGAACGTCCCAAAAAGGGAAGTTTACCTATTGTTGCATACCACATCTTATATAAAGTCTTTAGGATCTTACGATATGCCTGAATTGTCCCTGCCATCAAGAAATTTAATCTTCTGTCACTCATCATTAATTCAGACAAACTCGCATCTGATATAACAGGAAAGGGAATTACCTTAACGCCAATAACACTAGAACCAAGATGAGTATCAATTTTTACCCATGTTGGTTCAGCAGTTATTTCTCCGCCAAGTTGAACGGTTCTTACATCGGCCTTTCCTCTTTCTCTCCTATCTTTTGCAATCTCCCTCTTTCTCTCCTCTTTTGCTTTTTTACTCGTCAAATATTCAAGATCTTTCTTAGTTCTTTCAAATTCATTGTTAATTTTATTTCGCTCTATTTTAATATCTTTTAGATCTTGTTGAAGAGTAATTATCTTATCTCTCTGCTCTTTGTCCTGAGCTTGTTTAAGTAGTCTTTCAACTTTCTCCGCTTGATTATCAAGCCAGTCTCTCCTGTCTGCAAATTTATTTAGCTCTGATTTACTCTTTTTAAGTTCAGCTTCAACTTTAGCCCTAGACCAACCTGACACATCATCTTTATCTTTATCCTTCTGCTCCTCAACATAATCCTCAAGAAACAATAATCCATTATCCTCTACTAATCGGAGCATGCCCCCACTACCAGTAACTTGGATAGGTTTCTTAGCACTGACTTTAGCAGAGCGCATAATATCTTCAAATTCATATATTAATACGTAACGCTCCAAAACCTTCGCAATTCCCGGCAATGCTGCAGGGGAAACTGAAGATGATGCTAACATAGGGTAGACGTAAATCATTTGTACTTACCTCCAATTACATAAGAAAGACGGGTCCCTTCTCTTGTTTCTTCTTTTCTTCGTCTTTTATGTAAGGCAATTTCATCTTAGTTGGATCCTTTTTACAGTATTCTATATAAGGACAATATTTACATTGATCTTTAGATGCCCCTATCGGATCAGGTACAATATTTTCAGAAATTGAGGTATGTAGAAGGGGAGCATTTTCAAGAAAGGATTTTGCTAGCTTGTTATCCATCGGAAGGTCAAATGGAACAATTCTCGTCAAACTTCTAGGAACATAAACAAGGGTTATTGTGTGAATTTTGTAGTTATATTCACTATTGAGAATATAAGCATATATCAACCCCTGGTTATAGTCCTTAATCTGATAAGTATTTTTGAGCTTCTTATCATCAATTGTTTTAACGTCTAGTAAAAATCCTTCCCTAAGACCGTCAACTCTTCCCTTAGTTTTATACTTTTCACTAATTACAGTTTTCTCGGTCTCTTGAAAGTCATAAAGACCCTCAATGAAATCGTGAACTGAATTTCCAACATGATTAATCAGTGACAAATAAGCAAATCTATATTGCTCATTTAAATCAATTGAATACCTTTGCCTAGTATAGTAAACTTTTCTGACACAGATAACCAGTTCACTAACCCAAATGTACGGCTTGTCATAACTTTGTAATCGTTTAAACTCATCAACGAGTTTTGCTCGCATGAGCGATTCAAACTTCTGTAAATCAAAACCCTTAGAATGTGGTAATGCTTTTAAACGAGGAGTGTCCGAGTGAATCTTGGTTGAACATTCCTCAATCAATTTCTTAGTTTGTTGTTCGACTAATTTTCTATCTCTATTCTTAGCATCCTCTTCCGAACTAACTCCATTTTCAAGAAAATGTTCTAAGTAGTCAAGTAGCCTTGAATATTCATGGTCAAGGTTATTAGACATCTTCTAGGATCAGTTGGGCTTGCTCAACCAAACTGTCCCTGAGAATCTTGTACGCATCTTCAATAATCCGTCCTTCCCATTCATTCATCTTCTTGTACTCTTCGGATTCAGAGATAGTCTTGGCGATCAGCAGATTGTCTACTGCAAGACGATACGCCTTTTCCCTAATTTTCACTTTCACTAACTCTTCGATGTCAATGTTTTCCTCTTGCTCAATTGTCTCTCGCAGTTCCATCTTAATATCTTCTCGACCCTTGCTTGAAGATACCAAATTCTCACAATTCTGACGAGCGACTTTAGCACTCTCTCGTGCCATCTTAGCAAGAACCTTTGAGTCAACAGCGCTTTCCTCCAACGGTTGTGGAGTATGGCCAACCAGTTTGTATAACTCAACCATCACTGAAAGTAATGCACCCTTGATTGACGTATACTCATCAATTAAGGCCTCACAACATTGTTCTTTCAGTTTAGTTGCCGGTTTGCCGAAGAAAACATAATCGACTGCGTAAAAGTTTTCAAGTATCCTAATTTTTGACTCTTTACTTAAACTCATAACTTTTCCTCCTAATATTATTCTGTCTCACTAGTTGGCTCTCTTCTTCTGTGAGGTTCATCCTCAATCAACTCCAAGGAAACTTTCCTTGTATCTTGACTGTAGTGTGTGTTTTTAATAGCCAATGAAATAGTTTTCAACGATTCAATTGTTCTCCCTTTCTTCCCAATCACTTTACCAAAATCTTCTTTCTTTACCTTTATCTGAACAATAATAGATTTGGTTGAAGTCACAATGCTAATCTCAACTTCATCTGGATTATCAACTAATTTTTTGGCTGTCCCTGTTATAAACTCCTCTAACATGTCCTTCATTTCTTGGACAGTATTATTATTAAGCATATAATAGCTCCTCTGTCAGCCGAACGCGCATGAACCGGTGGCATCCAATTTTAATTTTGTTCTAAATCTAAGTAAGTATCAGTTGTCTATCTAAAAAACTTTTGGATTAAATGCCTCAACAATATCCTTTTGAATTGCATCTTTAACTGCAACATCAAAAGCATTCTTAAAATCATTGTTTTCCTTATACAATTGTGGCGCATCCTTAGTTCGGAACTTCTTATCTGGCAGAGAAACAAGATAATTCCATGCCCCAGCATTCAACCTTTTTGTCTCCTTCAAAAAATCAAAGTTAGTCCAAAAGTTACTAAACCCTCTCACAAAATCCCCAATCAGTAGAATTTCAACATTGGGTGGAAAAAGTTTATTTTTTACACATTTCACACCAACCTTTATACCTTCAAAATCATACATCTCAGGTTTAAGTATACCCTTAACTTTCATTTCCAAAAGTTGAAATGCATTAAACTTCAAAACATTCCCGCCCGGCATATCTTTGTGAGAACTCATAAATCTAAGATCTCTTGGTGTAGTAAATTGTCCCATCTGAATAACATCTCGAAGTTGATTAACTGCAACTAAACATATATTATAAGTGCCAATTTTTGATACATACTTAGGTATAAGAATAGAAAGTAATCGTGCTTTATATCCAATGACAGAATTGGGATCTTCCGCTTCTCTCTCTTTAATACTAAGAGTATTAGCGATTGAGTCCCACACAATAAATGATGGCACATTAACTATCTTCTTCTCGTGCTTAAATATACATAACCCTTCAATAAATCTAAATACCTTCTCAACGGTTATATCTACATATGGTTTTATCATCGGGTTTCGAACACCAAGGTTCGCCAATCGTATCGTTGTTGTTGCTTCTTCAGAATCGAGATATGATGCTAATAATTTACCTCTATAAATTCGTTGAGCGTTTCCTTGTGCTTGCATAGCAAGCATTGACTTGCCGCTGCCAGGTTGACCAACTACAATATTTAGTGAACCAACAGCAAATCCTCCACCCAAAATTGCATCTAATAAATCAATACCAGTAGGGATAACTTGCTTTCTGCCAGTATCCTCCGTTATCTCAACTTTCTGCTCCAAAAATGTATTGAACTCCTTATATAACATCACTGCTTCTTCTTCAATCGACCCAACAGCAGGTTCACCTGGAGTAGGAGTAGAAGGTGGGGGAGCAGTCACTTCAGGTGGTGCCGGAGGAACAGAAGGTATTTCTGGAGCTACTTCACCATCAACCTTTACACTATCCATAACTTCTTTTAAATCAACTTGCTCAACTTGTGGTTGCTCCTGAGTCTCCTCTGGTTGCTCCTGAGTTTCTTCTGGTACTTGTTCATCTTTTTCTTTTGTCATCCATCCCTCCTACTGACTATCAGTGACGACGTCTTTACTCTTTTGAGCACGCTCGACTCTATCAGCCAATTCTGCAATATTTAGGAGATCTTCAAGATCACCAATCCCAGCACCCGATATCTTTCTCCTTACCTCCATCTCATCTTTGAGGCTTCTAGAAATCTCTTTTCTTATGTCAAGTAAACTGTTAAAGAAAGCTGTTGCTGTTTTAATTTTTTCTTCAAAAAGATATTTATATCTCTTATCAATACTTTCTGGAAAAATATTAGTCACCTGTTCCTTAATAGCCTCAATATCCGTGAGAAGCACCTTTAATGCTTCACGATTTTCTTTGTACTCTTGTAAGAGTTCAAGAATAATAGGATCAAGGTCTCTGCCAGCTGCCGTCGCCATATGTAGGCCTCCATGCATAAAAAACTTTACAAACCTCATAACCCAACGAAGGATCACATCGTTCACTACAATTATTCATCAACAGACATCCTTCACAAGGATCAGGATTGTTCTGCTGATATTCCTCTACTCTCTCTTGAGAAAAATTTTCTGTTTTCATATATATGCTCACATAAGTAACAACCTCTAGTTATAAATTCTCGACTCACTCTCCACAAGAGTTATCGTCAAGTGTACACGTTATATCAGATACAGATAAGTCTCTCTCAATATTCCTCCCATTTTCCTTCAAATACTCAATAACTTGTTCCTTCTCCATCCTGTTATAAATTTGACCTTCTCTCACACCATCAACATATACTGTTACCCCTTTTAAATCCTTTATATATTCAAGAAGCAAATCACTCAATTGTTGATCCGTTGTGCCCGCTGGCATATTGATTGTCTTACTAACTGCTCCATCAACAAATCTCTGAACTGCAGCTTGAATATTAAAATGATCCTTTGGTTCAAGATCGAAAGAATCAACATACCAATCAGGTACTTCCTTGCCTTCAGATAGAAATTCCTCATATAAGGGATGAACATAAACTCGTTCACCAACTCGATCTCTTCTAACAAATGATTTAGCAAACAAGGGTTCAATCCCACTGGTTACATCAGCCAAAAGAGAAATAGTACCAGTCGGAGCAATCGCCATTGCTGTAACACAGCGTGACCCATACTTCTTTATATCCATTCTCAATTCACCAGGAAGCTTCTTAACAAATGAAGCATTCACATATGGCATCTTTTCAAACTTTGGAAATGCACCCTTTTCCTCTGCCAACTTAACCAAAGTTTGATAAATCACATTTCTAATAAATCTCATTACTTTTTCAGCTTCTTCTATAGACTTTTCAGAACCATACCTTACATCTTTAGCAAACAAATATTCAGCTAAACCCATAACTCCAATACCTATTCGTCTAGAGTTGTGAGCCTTAATATCAATTTCTTTCAACGAATATTTATTCACATCAATAACATTATCAAGAAAACGTACTGCCAACTCAACCGTGTGTTCGAGTTTTCTCCAATTTGTATAGACGCTTCCTGTGATAAAACTAGGTAGGACAAGTGAACCTAAGTTACAGACGTCGTAAGGGGCGAGAACAGCCTCTCCACAAGGGTTTGTTCCTGTAACCGGATCATAATAGTAGGAATTATTTTTTCTCAAATAATCCCAATTTAGAAGGCCAGGTTCAGCACACTTAATCATATTCTCTATGATTTTATCCCAAATCGACCTAGCCTTTACTTTCCCATAAGACCTTTGTTTAAATTTGAATTCCCAATCCTGATCTTCCTCGACAGCATTAAGAAATTCCTGATTGATGGCTACCGAGATATTAAAGTGAGGTAATATACCATGATGCAATTTAGCATCTATAAAATCACATACCTCAGGATGAGTAACATCAACAGAAGCAAGAGCTGCTGCCCTTCTTGCTCCTCCACTTTCAATTGTCTCTGCCACTCCATCAGCTGCCTTGATAAAACTAACCAACCCAGATGAATGACCACCCTTTCCCAAAATTTGATCACCTTTCGGTCTAAGTTGAGAAAAGTTACATCCTACTCCCCCTCCATCACTCCATAGGATCAGAGCATCTTTTATAAATTGCCCAATCTCCTCTATAGAGTCGCCACACGGAAGGTGATAACAATTAAATAAAGACCCACTTGGTCTTCCACAATTTCTTAAAATTCTTCCACCAGGCAAGAAGTCCCTATTATGGATCATTTCAAAGAAGAGATCAAAATACTTCTTATCACTCTCAACACTAGAGACTGTTCTTGCAATTCGTTTACAGCACTCTTGCCAATCCTCTCCTTCCATAAAATATCTGGACTCTGCAACCGCCTGTGCATTTTTAGATAAAATAACTTGTTTGCCCATCTTTACTTCTCCTTACCCTTAAATAGTAAATATGTCTCGGCCTTTGTATCTTTGAATACTGATAGAAAATGATACATACCTTTAATTTTTCTGCCTTTAAAGTCAACTACTATGTGCCTCTTTAGTTCGTATTTTAAAATCGTGCAACTTCCTCCATCCAATTTCTTTAACGTTCCAGCACCATAGCCTGATTCAATCTTTCCAGTGAATAGTGATTCCTCCTCCGTATGATCAGTAGTTCGAGTTACCATCACTCGAACCCCCTCTTTAGTTGGAATTTCTTTTCTAGATGCAAAGGAAATCCACTTCTTTCCTTTCGGCATCTTAAACCTAACATCATAGTGGAGTCCGGCCTTCTTAGCCTTGTGCTCCATCACTACGAACTTGCTACTCACTTTCATCTTTATATTCCTCCAAAGCTAACCTAGCTAGACAATAAGCATCACATATATTATCATCATCGAAAGATTCTCCCCACCGCTTGAAACACTGCAGAAGCATCAAGTTCTTCTTTGCATTTCCAGTGTTTGTAACGAATTTCTTTAAAGTTTTTGGTGGGATTATCTTCATTTGAATGTTGCTTACAAAGAAATCAGTTCGAATCATGAAGTGAAGTCCAGCTAGCTCAAATAAACGACTAGACTTTGAAAAATAGGCAAGATCCTCCATATAGACTTTTGCTAATCTAGGAACCTTCTTTATAAAGGAAAGACCCAATATAATGTCTAATAACCTTCTCTCAATAACAGTATCGGGTTTGGTAGAAATAAGTCTTTGTTCGACTATCTTTCCATCTTCATCAATCATTATAATGCCGGTACCGACGAGACTCGGGTCGATGCCAACGAAGTATCTACCTTCCGGTTCGATCATCTAAGAATTCTCCTTTAGCCGTGATCAATAATCACATTTGGAAGTGCACCAGCAATTAGCTTTTCTACAATTTCTCTTTTCTTATCTTTGCCTTCGTCTCCAACTTCGGCACTCAATGGTATTTCACCAAATGGGGTTCTGAGTGTTCCGTCCCCATATTTCTTTCTGATTCTTCCTATGAGTATCATAATGTCCGCAAGGGCCATTTCACAAAATAAAACTTGAAATTCGTTAGGAACGCCCCTAAAGTCCGGAGGTTGCATACGTTCATATTCAACTGTTACATTTGGTCCAGCGTTAACAAGTACAGGAGAAATTCTTACCATATTTGGATGTATAAACTCGTGGGTATAGTCCCAACTAGAAAATACCTTCACTTGCATAGAAGATGCAACCGCAAGTGCCCACTCTTTTACCTCGCCAAAACTCAAAGGACCAAGGGGTGGATGTCCGTGTAGAATCAAATTTCCTTCGTCAAAGTATATATCGACAACATTGAGAATTTCCAGACCTTGGGGATCATATAAATAATACTCATTGCTTCTACCGGGAACCTGATTTGTAGCCAGAGTCAAATTGAGATTCATTCGTCTTACTTGTGGAATATAGTACGAAAATTCTCTAACCGTATATTCAGTAACATACTCCATAATCTTACTATCCTCTAGTTCAATAAAATTGAATGGGAATGCAAGATTGTCTTTTATGTATCTCAAAACTCTGGTTGCATTTAACATTAGCTTCCTCCGTTATAGTAAATGACCTCTAAAATATCTCTATCAATAAATACCCGATTCATTTCTAGAGCTTTCTTCATACTATCTAATCTGGCCTGCTTATTATTTCTTAATATTCCTAAAATAAACTCTCTCTTATCAATCATTTCTGTGGTCGATGGATCATCTATTTCTCTTGACAACAACTCAAAGGATACTAACCTTAAGTTGTTGGATATTAAACTATTTTTAGTTTCTTGATCGACTACCTGATTTATATATTTGTTCTTGAATGTCGGGTCACCAAACTGAAAGATTGGCCTAGAATTAAACACATCTTCATAGACTTTCTCTATTCCCCCTGACAAACTAACTAGTTCTTCTAATAGATCAGATGCTCGTTTCGGACCAATTCCTGACACACCAAAAACATCGTCACCAGTATCTCCAATTATAGCCATAGCAAAAGGGAGATATTTATCAGGAAAATTATTTTTAAACTTAAGATACTCATTCATCACTTCATTCTTCTTTATAATCTTTTTCTTCTTTCCAACTTTACAAAACACATAAACATTATCATTTATGCATTGATAAAGATCATGGTCATTTGAATAAATGATATGACCAACATTTGGACTAGTATCAACCAAAGAGTTCCTCAGAAGATAATATGGAATGAAGTCAGTTTCAAGATTGGGAACTCTAATAATCTTTATTCCAGGCATCAAATTACATGCCTTGTCAATTAGTTGAAGATTCTTCTGAATTATCTCAGCAAAAAGTTCTCGTTTCTCACGCTCAAGTCCATATAAGTCATCAATCTTCCTAGAGATTTTGTATTTCTTACTTATATTTGTATGATACGAAGATCTACCAGTTTCGAAAAAAACATAGAAATTTATATTGATCTTCCTCTTAACAGCATATAATTTATGAAAGGAAAGGAAAGATAGGAGAGATTCAAAAATTGCAGTATTAACATAATTAGACATTAAAGTAGTTTCAACTAAATTAACAATCGCATGCTTCATATATAATGACTGAAGATTATTCTTCAGATCAAGATAGAGATTAAGAGTATCATACTCAGAGTATGACAAAATCTCATCTAATATAGAATACGTTGGGTAATAACTAAGAATCGACGACGGGTGCATAACTTACCCTCTTCCCAATAAATATATCATTTGAATTTTTATTATGAAACTCTATAATTTTTTCATCAATTTTATTAATTTGTTCTCGAATATTGCCCAATTCTTTCTCTTTTCTCGTCAACTCTTGTTCTTTGAAATCTCTTCTCCTATGCAGGTCAACCAACTCAAGTGGCTGGTCGACCTTCTTATTATCCAAGTAAATATCCCACTCCTTCTTGTCCCCCACAAACCACATAAAGTACTTTATTCTTTTCATATTGGTTTTATGAGATTCATGGTGCGCCTTCCATCCAGCCAACAGATCTCCATCTAAATTATAGGCATTCAACTCAATAACTGAATAATGAGCTTGGCGTTTTTCCCAAACTTCAAGAGATTTAGGAAATCTATCAACTAGATCCTCTAAACTGTTATACTCACAAACATCTGTGTGCCGATCCAGGCTCTGGCAACAACTACACCAGTACCCATTATGACTAATCTCCTCTACCTTGAAATACATCAAGCCTCCTCAGGATTTACAAGATTAGATCGGCAATACACATTTATATCAATGTCAGATATAGCTGTAGAAATCATATTCATACAAACATTATCTTGAATATTGTACATCTTAAAGGTCATATCTCCATCGTGATCAATGACAAATGGAATTGCCACAATATTTGTCACCGCATTTATCTCACGATCAGCAAAAATACCACTTACTAATTTTGCATGCTGATCCTTCGACTGACTCCTAGTTGTTATAGATGCATCGGTTCCATTAAACACAACCTGAATATTATTTACATTGAATCCAGCTGTAATGATTTTCATCCTTTCTGAAATAACCTTCTCAATACTACAAGTTAGAAGGAGATCAGATTCATCAACTGTAAAAACGCTATCCATTTCCTCGTCAGGCATAAACTTATTATCCATAAATTCCAAATTTGGAGTATCAAACCGCAAGGTTGAATACTCGTCTGTAAATGAGAAATCTCTTTCATCCACAGTTATCTCAACTTCCCTCTCAGCGAAACATTTCAATAAATCAATTTTTTGTTTCAAGTTTGTAAGAGGAAGGTTCAAACCCGGAATTAAAGGACTTAAATCCAACTCAAAGACAGCAGAAATATCATTTGTCCGTTGTCTAATCATACCATCACGAATATCTAGATCATTACATTCTTCTCTAACAAGAGAAATACATCTAATCAACTCATCATACTTTTCTCCACTAAGGCTCACAGTAATCATTCAAATCTCCTTTCCTATCCAATTTTTTTATGACAACCATATATACAAACTTATCCTCTTTTACCTCTCTCGAACTAGAAAAATCAATAGTCGTAAAACATGCCTCTACGTTCTCAATAACCTCCATAACCCTTTCTGAAATGTGTTTACTTCCTATCTCCTTAGTATTCACAGGAATAGAAAACAACATTAAGACTGCCTCATTTTCATCATACTTACAGTTGAACATACACATATTGTTCCCCATAAGTTTAAACAGACGATCTTTTGCCGCAGACTTACATAGGAGAGCATAGTAATCCATATCTGTGACACTTCCAGAATACTTCGAGTCAGAGTCAACAGTGGCCTCAAAAATCTCCATTAACTTTTCTCTTACGACTTCTTTTCCCATTAATTTACCCTTTTAATGTTTATAACTGTGTTGTGAGGACGTATGGGCGTAATGTTAAAATCCTTACCAGACTTGTTTTTAGCAATAGTCAGAGTATTCATATACTTGCCGGCATTAAGTGCCAACCTTTCATAATATTTTTCAGAAACATCAGTATCAGATATTATATAAACATCAGGCATTAAAACTCTCTCGTTTTTCATAAGGCTAACAATTAGAGATGCATAAGAAGTAGAGAATGCACAAGCGTATAATCTCGCAGACTTTTTTATATTCAATGAGTCAAATATATGTTCTGTGAATATATCAAATATTCCCTCAGCTAGCACAACTATATTACCGTATGGATTGCCCCCTCCTAACTTATAATAATCAAGAAATTCAGTAGAATGGAGATTATATTTCCAATGGTCAAACTCTTGTGACTCATCTATATTTCTAAAGTATAGTCTGCTCTGATTATTTGCTATGAAGCAAATAAAGTTTTCTTGAAGATAATCCCTAAGTCTAAACAGACTTGGACTAACTGGAATCTCATTTAATTCTATTAATTCATTAATATCAAAGACTAATCCTTTGATAGATTGAGGATTAACATTTCTAAACTTTAACCTCTGTTTAACATAGAGAGATTTTGCCTTAAATTTATCTTCATCAACCTTGGGTCTCACCAACTTCTTCACTTGAACTTGCTGTCTTGCTAGTTTTGTCTTTTTCTGTTTTCTCTCTTTAATCTCCTTTTCATCAACAAATTGATCTGATATATCACTTCCTTCTATTTTACTTATCAATTTCGGTATCACACCACTTACATTACAATCCCCATAGAAGCAGTGAAAAATAGGAACTTCTAACGAGATATACATATGGTAATGCTTCTTATCTTTACCATATTCGCACCAAGGACAGCGACAGATGATATTACTTGAGGAAACCTTGACTGGATCCCCAAGTCTATCTTTTAGAAAGTCTATAAAACTGTCCTGATAAATTCCGATCATCCACCATACCTCATAAGTTGTTCTGCATGATTCCAAATATTCTCTTTTTTAGTTAATAAAGTAAGAATCCTCAACAACACTGCCTTCAACCTTGTGTTCTCATCACGAACAATATCTTCTGGAGATCTACTTGCATGAGTATGAAGAGTTATTGGTTGCTCAAGTAAATTATACAATTCATCAAAAGTTTCTGCTCTTTCAGTCTTTAATCTCCACATCACTTACCTCTCCAAGGATTTAAAGGTTCAAATCTATTCTCATCAACGTAATAAACTGCACTAAGACTCTCATCATCCAAACACTCAAAGATCACCTTTTTCTCTTCTTCATAAACTTTCAGAGCAAAAAGGTAACCATTAATTTCTTTTAGCTCTTTAATACGAATCCAAGTCATCGACTTTTTTGAAATCCCCACCTTTCATTAAATGATCTATCCAATAAATCAAACCTCTACCCTCACACTTATCACAATATGAACCATCCCATGCCATATTGGTAACACCATCACCTCTCCACTCTTGAAGTCCAGCCAAACCTGTTCCATCACAATGCTCGCACTTAACAGTAGCTCCAGGAGGCAATTCTTCTAATACTTTATATCGCCGCCTTATAGCAATCATTCTCTCAGCACTATGTCTCATTATTCGTCCTTAAACCAGTGATCATATTCATCATTCGTCATTGATACTGTTGGAATATTAATCATACCAGACTCAGAATCACCCATTTCACCTTGATCTTGACCAAGTCTAGGATTTCTATAAACATCAATCGAAGTACAAAACTTCCGCCACCGAAGTCTCAACTCTGAAAATTTCCACCAATGGGCGAGTCCAAAATACTTCTTCTTAAAATCAAATGTACAACCACACTCATGATACTCAACCCAAAGTTTCCTGCGTTTAGATGGGGTCGATTTCACACCAGAAGTTGGAAATGAGGCAGTAGTAGATGATGTTGATACATCCTCAAATTTATCCATCTTAGGCTCCAGCCGCTGTTTTGTAATCCATAAGAACTTTAATGATTTCATATACACAACCCATAAAGTGCATTGATGGGACTAAACAATTACCGTGACTATTCGAATATTTGTTTATGACTATCTTTGCAGGAGCAGGAATTCCTTGTTTAAAAAACAAATTTGAATACACACTTCTATATTCAAGATCTCTTTCATTCAACCGAGCAATGATTGCATTTATTGATCTGCTTATCTTATGTTTCTGATTAGTCTTCAATGCATCAATTATCTCAGTAACAGAACTAATGATAACTCTTTCGCTTGTCAATGCCATATCTTTACTTACTTTTAACTTGTTAGTTCTCGAACTCCTTTGTAAATTATTAATTATCTTTCTTACATCCGGATAAAAACTGTCAATGACAAATTTCAAATCCTCTTCGCCATGTTCAATCTGTTCACTTTCAAGAACTTTCTTACAATAATCAATAACAAACTCAATCGGAAGTTGCCTGAAAAAATACTCTTGAGTTCTACTCTGAACTGCCTCAGGAAACTTAGAAATATAATTGGCGGTGAACAAGAAGCGTCCAGATTTTTCATACCTCTCAATTATTGATCTCAAAGAATGAAAACTAGCATCCGTTAGATAGTCTGCTTCATCAATGAAAACAACTCGATAGGGATCATTCCCAGCAGGGGGGATCTTTAAGAAAGGTTCAATCACATCTTCAACAAATGAAATTCCTCTCGTCCTTTTCGAAGAACCATTTATCTCAAGAAGATTGTCTCTCGGATTATTAAGAATTCCGTTCTTCGAAGTCAATATTCTAGCAATTGTTGTCTTTCCTCCACCCGGAGGTCCATGAAATAAAAAGTTTGCTATATCTCTCTGTTCAATGCACTTTTTAAAATCTTCTCTATAATCCTCTGGCAATACTAAGTCATCAATAACTTTAGGTCTATATTTCTCAACCCAAAGTCTCCCAAGAATTTGATCCATTGCGACTCCATTAACAATGATATCCTTCAACGGCATGAAGAAGTTGAAGTTGTCTCTGTTCTTCGATAAATTTACCTATGGCCTCACCACCAACCGCTTCTATAAATGCATCTGATGCCTTATCGCCAGTTACCAATTTAACAGTTCCATCTTCCTTAAGTTTATGAAAATAAGGATCAGAAATGTCCACAACCAATCCTCTTATCTGCCTAAAAATAATTATGTCAGCAGCCGCCCTAGTCGGAGTTGTGGCAGCATTAAACGAAATATATAACTTTTTCTCCTTCTCTTTATAAACCAAAATTGAATAATCACAAACAAATGTATGTATACCTACACCGGCCGGGTCTCCTTGATATTTGTATTCTTCTGCATACTCCTCTAGCTTATCAATTATTTTTTTGGTTATTCTGTTCATACCAATTTCTCCGACTCTATTTTTGTTTTTTAATTTGTTCCACATCAAAAAAATTCATACCCAGGCGGTATTAAACCAAAAAAAAGAGTTGCGGACAACTCTTTTTTATGAAATGAGACCCATTCTTAACATCTCAAATACCTCATGAATGGTATGCTGTACCTCATGCTTCGATATAAAATTTCTCCCAAAACACACAGCGCAAATGACAGACCCGATAAACTCGTCATTTTTAACAACAGCTCCCGTTGGAAGTTTACAGAGACCACAAAAAATCTCTGTATCATCACAAGTTATAAAATTTTTCTCTTCCATCAATGTACCCCATTTAGTTTTGGTATAATTATAGGATCACCCCTCCTGCAACCAGGACACATCTTTACTTCCCACTCAATTAGCTTCTCTTCAACAAGCGATTTAGTTTCAATGTACGGGTGTTTCCAATATGTCCTATTCCATATTGAAAATATGCCGGCAATAAATGCACCCTCTTGTTCAGCCTGAAATATTAGTGCACTAACCGAATCTCCGGTGGTGATCACATCCTCAACTACAGCAAGATTACACTTATCTAGGTTACGTGCTGATGTTGACCTAAATCGAAACGGATCGACCCACATATTAACCTTCTCAGCAAATATAAACTTTAAACCCAATTTATAGGCCAACATTCCTGCCAATATTCCACCAGCATCTGGTGGACCTGTAATTGTGTCAAACTTGTACTCAAAGAGGGAGAGTTGAGTTGCCATTGCATCTACAACTTTCGTTCTTAACATTTCATCATACAGTATTAAATCTTTATTCACATACTTGAGTGAATGATTTCCTGAACTAAGTTGAAAATGACCGTCAACAACAACTCCCCTTTCAACGAGAAGATCTCTAATACTCATTTACCCTCCGATCAAGTAACCACAAACAACTTTTCTTTAGCCCTAGTGACAGCTGTGTACAACCAGCGACGATAATATTCATCATCCCAATAACGACTTCTTTCTTCAAAGAGTATCACCTTCTTCCATTCGCTACCCTGTGCGCGATGCACAGAAATAGAGTATCCAAAGTCAAAAATATCCATACTGTCAAATCCACTTCCTCTTATTTTCTTGAAGTTTTTCTTATATTCAGCCTTATCCATAGCGTCGTTATATTTCTCAATTCCAAAGCAACAGTTATGAATCAAACCTGAATATAATCCATCAAAATCATCCATCTCAACGGTAACCTTATATATATCTTCAGAAAAGGACAACAACCATATCAAAGTCCCTAGTTGTCCATTCATTATCTTCGTATTATGATTGTTCCGGAGACAAATAATTCGTTCACCCGGATATGGATCAGAAGCAGTAAATCCAAACTTCCTCCTCACCATGTTATTTATCAAGACTCTAGACTTATTGAAACCACAAAGGGCAATAACATCCTCATTAAAATCAGTTGACTCAAAAATTTCTTTCGCTTTCTTTTCGTGCCAAGAAATCTTGAAAACACCTGGACTATGAACTCCATATGGAATAGCCCCATTATTTCTAACAATCTTCGACAATCTTATTATTGGATTGTCTAACGCTTGCCTATGAATCTCTTTAAGGACATATCTAGGTTTTGCCATCAAATTAAAGTCTGCTCCAACTGGTGGCAATTGTCCGTGATCCCCAAAGGCTACAATCGGCACTCGGTAACTACTTAAATCTTTCCATATCTCTTCATTAACCATTGATGCTTCGTCAATTATAATCAGGTCACAGTCAATTTCATACTTTCTTTTCCAACCAATAACAACCTTTTTGCCTTTAGGGTCCGTTCCATATATTGGTTGATAAATCAAAGAATGAATAGTGCCAACAGAATCTCTATCATACATAGCATCAGCACTACGTAACCTTGCAGAAAGAACTGACGATGCCTTTCCTGTGAACGCACAGAAAGCAACTGTATATCCACTTCCGATTTGTGTATGTATTTCATTTCTGAGATGTGGAATAAGGTGGGTTTTGCCCGTGCCTGCATAACCTCCAACTAATCTATATTGGTCTGGAATCATAATTCCTTCAAAGTCAGATCCAGTCCAAGCACGAACATAACTAGGTTTGATTGCATACTTTACCCAACCCAATAACTCCTCTAGAATATGTGTTTGTTCAGAAGTTAATTCACTCACTATACCCCTCAAGCAACTTGTTTATATTTAACAGTACATGACCAAGAAACTTTTTTGGATCTTTGATGTTCTTCATTTCTATTTGACTAATCACCATAGGTTTCAAAGAACCAAAAAATGAATCGAAGTCGATCTCAGTGCCCTCAGGCGTTTTTTCTTTCGCCATCAGGCACTTTTTACCAGGAATAATTGGATGCATCAAATTACATTCAGGACATACACTTCCAGCAGTTGGAATATCACCTGTTGTCATATTTCACCTCTAAAAGAAAATCCATTCAAAGTATTTGCCCATTCCAATCAGCCAAGGGATCAACACAAATAATGTAAATGCCAAAAGACCACCCCAAACTGCAAGGCGAGCGGAAATATCATCTCCTTCTCTTTTCCAGTATTCAATAGTTCGACTTATCATAATTACCCCCATTTTTTATTTGTTCCCTCCCAGGACAATTAAATCCGGAGAGAAAGTTTATAGAAAATTCAACCTCCTTTCAAGTTTGGTGCCTCCTTATTATCCTCAAAACCTTTTCGGTAAGTACCATCCAACCATCATCATATCTATGTTTAATGGTATGTTCCTTAAACCCGCGCGGTATTACAATTTCATAGGTGTAAATTTTCCTCCTTGAATTCCTCTTCTCAATCCTCTGTACATGAATCTGTCCAACGTGTTTAGCATTTATAAACGCACGAATTACTAGCAACTAACCCTCCTCTCTTAGAACTTTAAAGTCAACGGGTCCTATCTCTCCATTATAAACACGCTCAATCAAAACAGACTCTTGAGTTGTAAGATTCTCAATGGCCTTCTGATCATTTGTATAACCTATATGAGAAGAATCAATATACTCAAGAGTAAGTATTCTCTCACTGTCAGTAACCGGAAAGAACTTAACACCCTTCGGGTCCGTACCGTCAATCACACTTGGTATACCGTTAGCAAGTTTGAGGCCACACTCTTGGGCGATCCTCTCGGCCAAAAC
>Ga0255053_10000005_pt1 | contig 91028 bp, 86 predicted proteins | sample JV7_2_22_MG_FD_188635 | JGI IMG/M metagenome (GOLD analysis project Ga0255053, IMG submission 188635) | Seawater microbial communities from Jervis Inlet, British Columbia, Canada - JV7_2_22 | ecosystem: Environmental > Aquatic > Marine > Inlet | place: Canada: British Columbia | collected... | reverse complement strand
ATCAGAGTCACATTTTTGATCGTTCCGGGCATACTCGCGCTCAGCTGCATTCGAAAAATGTGACTCTGACCCTAATTTCTAATTGAATCGCGCGCTGGGGCGTGCTCCTACAACCTGTTCGGAAAATATCCGCTTAAACCCAGAAATCGGGGTGGTATTTGAGTGGGTAGCATCTACAATAAGTGCCCCCTCGAGAGGGTACAAAAAAGCCAATCGCGCTCGAAAAGCGCTCCAAACAAGAGAATCGTTATGCCCCGTGGAATCAACAAAGTCATCATCGTCGGCAATCTCGGCGCGGACCCGGAGACGCGTTACATGCCGAGCGGCAGTGCCGTGACCAACCTCTCGGTCGCCACCAGCGAGCAATGGAAGGACAAACAGTCCGGCGAACAAAAAGAACGCACGGAGTGGCACAAGGTAGCGATGTTCAATCGTCTGGCCGAGATCGCCGCCGAGTACCTGCGCAAAGGTTCGCAGGTCTATATCGAAGGCAAACTGCGCACGCGCAAGTGGCAGGATCGCGACGGCAACGATCGCTGGACGACGGAAGTCATCGCGGACGAGATGCAGATGCTTGGCGGCCGTGGTGGCGGCGGCTCTGCACCGATGGCATCGGGCCCCGGTCCCTCGAGCGCGCCGCCGCAGCCAGCGGCTGACGAGTTCGACGACGACATTCCCTTCTGAAGTAAGCGATAGACGGATCTGTTTCTCACGCGCGCGGCTGGTAGTACTGGTCTGCGCGCGCTTTCATTTTCCGACTAGAATTGTCGTATGACGAAAAAGCTCTACATCAAGACCTTCGGCTGCCAGATGAACGAGTACGACTCGGAGAAGATGGCCGACGTGCTGCGTGAGTCCCATGGCTACGAGCTGACGGACACGGTCGCGGAGGCCGATCTGCTGCTGGTCAATACCTGTTCCATTCGCGAGAAGGCACAGGAAAAGGTGTTTTCCGAGTTGGGCCGCTGGCGCCCCATCAAGGAGGGTCGCGACGGCGTCATGATCGGCGTTGGCGGCTGTGTCGCGAGCCAGGAGGGCGACGGCATCACGAAGCGGGCGCCATTCGTAGACCTGGTGTTCGGACCGCAGACCTTGCATCGCCTGCCCGAGATGATCGACGACGTGCAACGTAAACACGATGCGGTCGTCGACATTTCGTTTCCCGAGATCGAAAAGTTCGATCGCCTTCCGGAACCGCGCGCCGACGGGCCCACTGCATTCGTGTCGTGCATGGAAGGCTGCAGCAAGTACTGCAGTTTCTGTGTCGTGCCGTACACGCGCGGCGAGGAAATCAGCCGGCCGCTCGACGATGTCGTCGCCGAGGTTGTCAAACTTTCGGAGCAGGGTGTCCGCGAGATCAATTTGCTCGGCCAGAACGTCAACGCCTTTCGTGGTCCGATGCACGATGGTTCGATTGCCGATCTCGCGACACTTATCTATTACGTAGCGGCGGTCGATGGCATCGATCGCATTCGCTTTACGACGTCGCACCCGGTCGAGTTTACGGACAGTCTCGCGCAGGCTTATGCCGAGGTGCCGAAACTTGCGAACTACCTGCACCTTCCCGTGCAGCATGGTTCGGACCGCATTCTCTCGCTGATGAAGCGCGGCCATACGGCGCTTGAGTACAAGCAGAAAATTCGCAAGCTGCGTGAGGCGCGTCCCGACATTTCCTTGTCTTCGGATTTCATCGTCGGATTTCCCGGTGAAACGGACAAGGACTTCGAAGCAACGATGAACCTCATCGCCGAAATCGGCTTCGATCAGTCCTTCAGCTTCATTTACAGTGCGCGCCCCGGCACGCCGGCGGCGAGTCTGCCCGACGACACGCCGCTCGAGGTCAAAAAGCAGCGCCTGCAGATTCTGCAGGCGCGAATCAACCAGCAAGCGCACGACATCAGCCAGTCGATGGTCGGCACAACGCAGCGCGTGCTTGTTGAGAAGACCTCGAAGAAGAGCGGGCGGCAGGTTGCGGGCCGCACCGAGAACAATCGTTGGGTGAATTTCGACGCCGCTGCATCCGTCATCGGTCAGTTTGTTGACGTTGTCATCACTGAAGCCTTGCCGAATTCCCTGCGCGGGCGCCGAGTTGGTAGCAAGGTCGCGGCCTGACGCAACGCGTGACTCATTTCCTTTTCAATCTACCCTCTTCGCGGTAGGCTGTGAAGAACTACTTTACTAGGTCTGAAGCACCGATCTTGAATGCAGTCCAGATATCTCGGGACATCGTTCTCGAGCCCGCCGACAATGATCGTCTGGCCAACCTTTGCGGCCAGTTTGATGATCACCTGCGGCAAATCGAACGCCGCCTCAACGTTGAAATCGCAAGCCGTGGCAATCATTTTCGTGTCACCGGGCAACCGGGCGCCGCGCAGCTCGGTAGTCACGTGTTGCACGGTCTGTTCGATATGACGGACGCGGAACGCCTGGATCCCGAACGCGTGCATATGTTCCTGCAGGAGTCTGTGATGAACGATGGTGAGCCCGAAGACGCGTCGACGGACGCTTCAGCAGACGATTCCGAGAGTTTCGCAATCCAGACGCGGCTGAAACTGATCCGTCCTCGCGGCGCGAACCAGACCGGGTACATGAGAAACATGCGTGACTACGATCTGGCATTCGGCATTGGTCCGGCGGGCACCGGCAAGACTTACCTCGCGGTTGCAGCGGCAGTCGATGCGCTCGAACAGGAGCAGGTACGTCGCATCGTGCTGGTACGACCGGCCGTCGAGGCCGGCGAACGTCTGGGTTTTTTGCCAGGCGACATGTCGCAAAAGGTCGATCCCTACCTGCGACCGATGTATGACGCACTTTACGACATGCTCGGCGCGGACCGCGTGACGCGACTCATCGAAAGAAATGTCATCGAAATCGCACCGTTGGCTTTCATGCGCGGGCGCTCGCTGAATGAATCTTTCGTGATTCTCGACGAGGCGCAGAATACCAGTGTCGAGCAGATGAAAATGTTTCTGACGCGTATCGGATTCGGTTCACGTGCGGTCGTGACCGGCGATGTCACACAAATCGACCTGCCGTCCGGGCAACAATCCGGCCTGAAGAATGCTACGCAGGTTCTCGATAATGTCGACGGCATTGCGTTTACATTTTTCACGAAGAAGGACGTTGTTCGTCACCCGCTGGTACAACGCATCGTCGCGGCATATGAAGTCGGCGACGACGCCAGTCAGTAGCGGCCGCCGGTTGAACCATGAATGTCGACGTACAAGTCGCGAGTAATGCTCCCGGTATTCCGTCGACGGATGACATTCGACAGTGGGTCGAGCACGCCGTTGGCGTTGTCGATGCCGATCGTGATGCGGACGTGTCAGTGCGTATTGTCGATGAACATGAAATGCGTACTTTGAACCGGGATTTTCGTGATCAGGACAAGCCGACCAACGTGTTGTCGTTTCCCGCGGGCGACATGGCTGGCTTACCGGCCGATGAATTGCCGGCGCTTGGCGACATTGTCGTTTGTGCCACGGTGGTGGCTGCCGAGGCGGCCGAACAAGGCAAGACGCTCGGCGATCACTGGGGTCATATGCTCGTGCACGGTACCTTGCACCTGCTCGGCTACGACCACATGACGGAGCGTGAGGCCGGTGAGATGGAAGGCCACGAGCGGCAGATACTCGCGGATCTCGGCATCGCCGATCCCTATCAAGGAAACTGATACAATGCGACGTCCTGCATCAGAACGACATCTCAACTCAAGTTCGTTAGTAAAGGTTCGATGAACGACAAACCGCCAAGTACCAGCGGCACAGGGAACACCAGCCTGATCGCGCGCCTCAAGCGCGCGTTCAAGGGTGAGCCCTGGAGCCGCGAAGAAATCCAGGACATCATTCAACAATCGGAAGCCGATATCGATGCCGAGGAGAAGAGCATGCTCACCGGTGTGCTCGAGGTATCCGAGACCCAGGTTCGCGATGTCATGATTCCGCGTTCGCAAATGGTCGTCATCGACATCGACGAGGATTTCAACAAGATGATCGGGCTCATCGTCGAGTCGGGTCATTCACGCTTTCCCGTGATCGGCGAGGATCGCGACGAAGTGCTTGGCGTCCTGCTCGCGAAAGACTTGTTGCGCTACTTCGGCAGCGATGCCGCCAAGGACGTTCCCGTCCGCAAGTTGCTGCGTGCAGCAGTCGTGATCCCCGAGTCGAAACGACTCAATGCCCTGCTCAAGGAATTTCGGGATAGTCACAACCACATGGCTATCGTCGTCGACGAATACGGCGGTGTTGCCGGGCTCCTGACCATCGAGGACGTACTCGAGGAAATTGTCGGAGAGATAGACGACGAGCACGATCATGAAGAAGCCGAGTTCATCCGCCCCGAGGGCGACCGTAATGGCAAGCCCTGTTTCGCCGTGCGTGCGCTCACGCGTGTCGAGGATTTCAATGAATTCTTCGAATGTGAACTCAGCGACGAGGAGTACGACACGATTGGTGGTCTCGTCATGCACGAACTCGGCCGCTTGCCGAGGCGCGGCGAGAGTATCGAATTCGGCGGCTTCGAGTTCTCCGTGACCAAGGCGGATAAGCGCCGCGTCGATGCACTCCAGGTGCAACGGAATGGCGCTTAGTGGAACTCAAGGGGTCGATATTTCAATGGCCAGCTGACCGGCCGTGGACCAGTCGGGCGATATTGTTCGTCTTCGGCTGCCTGTTCACTACGGCATTTGCGCCCTTCGGCCTGTCGTTGCTGGTGCCGATTCTGCTGCTGCCATTGCTGTATGTATATGTCAGCGCGTCGCCGCGCGATGCGGGCTGGCTAAGCTTCTTCTTCGGTGTCGGGCTGTTCCTCTCAGGTACCTACTGGATAGTTATCTCGGTCGTTGTCTTTGGCCAGGCTCCGGTCTGGATCGCGTTGCTGCTCATGTTCGGGCTCGTATTGATCATGTCTGCGTACCTTTTCGCGACAGGCTGGTTCATCAGCCGCGTCGCCGCGGGCGAGCCATGGTTGTTGCTCGTGGTCGCTCCGGCGACCTGGGTGCTGGTCGAATGGCTACGCGGTTGGGTGTTGAGCGGTTTTCCGTGGCTCGCGATCGGTTATAGCCAGATCGATTCAGTACTTGCGGGCTGGGCACCCGTAATCGGTATCTACGGTGTGTCGTTCATGACCATGCTGAGCGCGACAGCAGTGCTCGTCGCGTTCATGACGACAGGCAGGCAGCGTTGGGTTGCGCTCGCACTGATCTTGTTGCCACTGTTCAGCGGCGGAATTCTGAAATTCGTCGACTGGACAGAACCATCCGGACCCCCTGTCCGAAGCACGCTGGTCCAGGCAGGAATTTCTCAGGACGAGAAATGGTTACCGGAACGTCTGCAGTCAACACTCGAGTTTTATCGCGCCGCCGCATGGCAGGCACAAGACAGCGACATCATCGTCTGGCCAGAAGCCGCAATTCCAGCGCCGAATGATCGCGTCCAGTCGTATATCGAGGCCTTGCAGGCAGACACGCGGGTGAGCGGCCGCACGATACTGTTCGGCATCCTGGAACGGGATGAGAGTCGCGGCGAGAATCGGCTCTTCAACAGTGTCATGCTGGTTGCCGGCGACCGACGCCAGGTGTATCGAAAACGGCACCTGGTGCCGTTCGGCGAGTATTTCCCGGTACCCGCGGAGGTGCGCGAGTGGATGCGGATGATGAGCCTGCCGTATAACGATCTCGCGCGTGGCGCGGACATGCAGCCACTGCTCGAAGCCGCCAACGGCGAAAAGTTCGCCGTTGCCATCTGCTACGAAGATGCCTACGGCGCGGAGCAACTCTATGCGTTGCCGGAAGCTTCCATCCTAATCAACGTCAGCAATGATGCCTGGTTCGGCGACTCGATCGCCCCGCATCAGCATTTGCAGATCGCGAGAATGCGTTCACTCGAAGTCGGCCGCGCCGCGATCCGGGCGACCAACACTGGCATCAGTGCATTCATCAGCCATACCGGCGAGCTCCTCGAGGTCGGCGCACAGTTCGCGCCCGTCACTCTGACGATGGATGTCGAACCCCGCAAGGGCAGCACGCCTTATGCCAGCACCGGCAACAAACCGATCATCGGCCTTTGCCTGCTGATCCTGGCGGGCTTCTGGCTGCGTAATCGCGCCAACCTCTGAGACTGCATGGCTGCGGCTGCTGCGAACGTCTGCGTGTTGCTGTACGCTTCCGGTTTTCGCAAGCGGACACCCGAAGAACGTCGATGAGTACCACCTACAACCCAGAATCCGTCGAAAAAACCGCTCGTGACTACTGGCATGAGTCGCATTGTTTCGAAGTACAGGAAGACGACAGCAAGGAAAAATTCTACTGCCTGACGATGTTCCCGTATCCGAGCGGCAAGCTGCATATGGGTCACGTACGGGTATTCACGATCAGCGATGTCATTGCTCGCTACCAGCGCATGCAGGGCAAGCACGTGTTGCAGCCCATGGGCTGGGACGCATTCGGCATGCCCGCCGAAAATGCCGCGATCAAGCGCGGCGTGCCGCCGGCGCAATGGACCTACAAAAACATCGAAGACATGCGCGACCAGTTTCGGCGACTGGGCTATGGCTACGACTGGACACGCGAAGTGACGACGTGCCGGCCCGAGTATTACCGCTGGGAGCAATGGCTGTTCACGAAAATGTTTGACAAGGGCCTCGTGTACCGCAAGAACTCGGTGGTCAATTGGGATCCGGTCGACCAGACCGTACTTGCCAATGAGCAGGTCATCGATGGCCGCGGCTGGCGATCCGACGCGCTCGTCGAGCGACGCGAAATTCCGCAGTGGTTCATGAAGATCACAGCGTATGCCGACGAGTTGCTCGACGAACTCGATCGTATGCCGGGCTGGCCGGACTCGGTCAAGACGATGCAGCGAAACTGGATCGGGCGTTCCGAGGGAGTCGAGCTGTCGTTCGATGTCGAGGGAGAGGACGAGCCGCTGACCGTGTTCACGACGCGTCCGGATACTTTGCTGGGCGTGACCTACATGGCCGTCGCAGCGGGGCATCCGCTGGCCGAAAAGGCGGCGGCCGGCAATTCCGAAATTGCCGCTTTCATCGAGGAGTGCCGGAAGACCGATGCGGCCGAGGCAACGCTCGAGACCATGGAGAAGAAGGGTATGGCACTCGGTATCGACGCCCTGCATCCAATCTCCGGCGAGAAGGTGCCGTTGTGGGTCGCGAATTTCGTGTTGATGAGCTACGGCACCGGCGCTGTCATGGCCGTACCGGGCCACGATGAGCGCGATTGGGAATTCGCGAAAAAGCATGGTTTACCGATCAAGCAAGTCATCGCGCCCGAAGATGGCAGCGAAATTGACATCGACGAGGCCGTGTTCATCGAGCGGGGCGTGCTTGTCAACTCCGGCAAATTCGACGGCATGGATTACGAAACGGCATTCAATGCGATCGCCGACTACTTCGAGGACTCCGGCCGCGGCAAGCGCTCCATCAACTACCGGCTGCGTGACTGGGGCGTGTCGCGGCAACGCTACTGGGGTACGCCGATTCCGATCATATATTGTGACGATTGCGACGCAGTGCCCGTGCCGGAGGAAGACCTGCCGGTGGTATTGCCTGAGGACGTCGAGTTCACCGGGCACGGTTCGCCACTCAAGGACATGCCCGAATTCTACGAGGCGAGTTGTCCGAAGTGCGGCAAAATGGCGCGCCGCGAGACGGATACCTTCGATACGTTTGTCGAGTCGTCATGGTATTTCGCACGCTATGCCTGCCCGGACAGTGACAAGGCGATACTCGACGAGCGCGAGGCGTACTGGATGCCCGTCGATCAGTATACGGGCGGCATCGAGCATGCGATCCTGCACTTGCTATATTCACGTTTTTTCCAGCGCGTCATGCGCGACGAAGGGCTGACGTCGGCCTCCGAACCGTTCACCAACCTGCTGACCCAGGGCATGGTGCTGAAAGACGGTGCGAAGATGTCCAAGAACAAGGGCAATACCGTCGATCCGCAGGAACTCATCGAAAGATACGGTGCCGATACCGTGCGTTTGTTCATGATGTTTGCTGCGCCGCCGGAGCAGGCGCTCGAATGGTCGGACGAAGGCGTGCAGGGCAGCTCGCGTTTTCTGAAGCGCTTCTGGTCGGCGGTGCACAAGCACGTCGACGACGGAATCGGTGCAGATATCGACGTGTCCGCCTTGAACGAGTCGCAGAAAGACCTGCGTCGCAAGACGCATGAGACCATACGGAAAATCTCCGACGATATTGGTCGCCGCAACATGTTCAATACCGCGGTTGCTGCCTCGATGGAGCTACTGAATGCCATCAATCGCTTTGAAGACGGCTCCGAACAGGGCAGAGGGGTCGAACGCGAAGCGCTCGAAGCCGTCGTGCTGATGCTATCGCCGATCGTGCCGCACATCTGCCATGCGCTGTGGAATCATCTCGGCCATGCAACGGCGTTAATCGATCAGTCCTGGCCCGCGGCCGACGAGTCTGCACTTGAGCGCGATCTCGTCGAGATCGTCGTACAGGTCAATGGCAAGCTGCGGGGCAAGATCTCGGTTGCAGCGGACGCGGACAAGGAGTCGATCATCGAGCAGGCATTGGCGGACCCCAATGCGCAACGGTTTATCGACGGTGGAGAGGTCCGCAAGACGATACTGGTGCCTGGCAGGCTGGTGAACATCGTTGTCTAGGGCCGTCGCATTTCTGCTATTGGCCTCGCTCGCAAGTTGCGGCTTTCATATGCAGGGAGCCGCGACGACGCCCGCGGAGATGCAGCGAACCTACATCTCCGCGTCGGATGAGTTCAGTCTCTTCTACCGTGAATTGCGTCGCAATCTGCTGGCAGCGGGTGTCGAAGTGCTGGATGCGCCAACTGATACTGCGGCCACGCTGACGATACTTCATGATTTCACGGGTCAGCGCGTGTTGTCGGTATCGGCGCGTAACGTGCCGACCGAATTCGAGGTCTTCTACGCCGTTCGCTACACGATAACGAGCGGTGCGAAGAGCCTTCTTGAGCCGCAGGACGTGACAATGACGCGCCACTACACTTACGATTCCACGCTCGTGCTCGGCAAAGCCAGGGAAGAACAGGTATTGCGCGATGCCATCGTCGACGACCTCGTGCGCATCGTCATGAAGCGGATATCCGCGATTTGATGCCGGCATTCGCCGTGGCCGATGACTCCGTTGTCCTTACCGTCGCCGATGTGCGGTATAACAACCTGACGCGCTTACTCACACGCTACGGGCTGTCTCTGCAGCTGCTCGACGACGGCGCCGATATCACCGGGAGTTTCTGGGGCGAACCGGAGGCTGGTGTCGTCGGTCGAAACGTGTACGTGCGGCTGGACACGCCTGTGCATTCACTACTGCACGAAACCTGTCACGTGATCTGCATGGACGAAGAGCGCCGCGAGTGCCTGCACCGCGACGCGGGCGGTGACGACCTCGAGGAGTCTGCCGTGTGCTATTTGCAAATCCTGCTGGCCGACCATATCGCGGGCGTTGGCCGGTCGCGCCTGATGCAGGACATGGATGCCTGGGGCTACAGTTTTCGCCTGGGGGATACGCAATGCTGGTTCGAATCCGATGCCGGGGACGCCAGGGCCTGGTTGCTCGAGCGCGAGCTTGTCACCGCCGCGGACAATCCCGTGTTCTCGCTGCGCACTTGAACAATAACTAACGCAAGATCATTTGCTTGCCGGGTAGTCGGGTCCGCGGTGTATAGTCGGGCATGGCCTGGTTTCGCTATGTCCTGTATTTCTTCGGCATCGCGGCGATTACCGCGACGCTGACACAGCTCGAGGTCGCGTATCCGGGCAGCCTGCGCATGCATATCTTCGTCAATGGCAGCGACGTCTACGGCACGAGCGAGTTCTCGGCGGTCGAAATCATCCAGCTCCTGATACTCGTAGTTTGCGGACTGCTTATGGGCTGGGTTGCGAAGTACAGTCACACGCAACGCCCGTTGGCGTTCTTGTTCGGTGGTCTGGCACTTGTGTTCCTGATTCGCGAGATGCACTACTTCTTTGATCGTTACCTGATCGACAATCTCTGGCAGATGCTTGTTGCAATTGTCGGCGCCTTGCTCATTGCCTATTGCTACCGGCATCGCAAGCGCATGAGCATCGCGCTGGCCAGAATCTGGCCATCACCGGGGCTGACGCTGATCTACGCCGGCGCGGTCATACTGTTCGCGTATTCGATCCTCGTCGGTCACGAGCCCCTGTGGCAGGCAATGCTCGGTGATGCCTATGAGCGAATCGTCAAACTCGCCGTCGAAGAGTTCATCGAACTCATCGGCTATTTCCTTTGGCTCATTGGTACGATTGAATACGTTTACCAGGCCAAGGAACTGGCCGAGCGAGAACCCCAGCCAGCCGCCGCAAAACGCCGCGAGTACCGTCGGCGGCATTGATGGGCGATTCAACTTCGGTGGGGGCAGAGGTGCGGTTTCGGTGAGTTGTTCAATTAACGGAAGAGCCTTTTCCAACACACGAACCAGGCCCGCAATCAGGCTGGTTCCACATATTGGCCGCGTAATGGGGTTGCTCGCATGCCTGTGTCTGCCGTTGCCCCCGGCACAAGCGGATCAATGGCATTTTTCAGGCGTCGAGCGAATTGTCGCGGTAAGTGACATTCATGGCGCTTACGACGCTCTGGTTGCGACGCTTCAGGAAGCAGATGTAGTTGACAACAAGCTCGCCTGGAGCGGTGGCAAAACGCACTTCGTAATTACAGGCGACGTGCTGGATCGTGGCCCGGATTCACGACGCGTGATGGACCTCATCATACGGTTGGAGCATGAGGCGCCTCTCGCCGGCGGTCGGGTGCATCAACTTCTTGGCAATCATGAGGTAATGAACCTCATTGGCGATCTTCGCGATGTTGCCAATGAAGAATACGCCGCGTTCCTGGATATCGAATCAGCTGAAGAACGAGAATTCTGGTATCAACAATTTCGTCGCCGCAAGCCGGCGGATAGTGACGAAGCGACTGTACGGTGGGAGTTTGACAAGCGGGCGCCACCCGGGTTTTTCGGCCATCGTCGGGCTTTCCGACATGACGGCGAGTACGGAAACTGGCTGCTCGAGAAGCCACTGGTGATCGTGATCAACGATACCGCGTTCGTGCACGGCGGTTTGCCGCCCCTCGTTGCTGAGCATGGGCTTGCGGGTGTCAACGTTGTGCTTAAGCAAGAGTTGCATGACTACGTAACCACGCGGGCAAAGCTCGAGGATGCGGCTGTCATGAGTCCGATTGACAGGTTCATGCAGAATCGCTGGATACTGAGGCAGAAGATCGAGACCGGACAAATAGAGGAAGGGTTCGTGAGCTGGGCCCAGGACATTATTGACCTCAGCGACTCTGACTTGCACAGGCCGGCCGGTCCAACATGGTATCGCGGTACAGCAACCTGCAGCAGGCTCATTGAAGGAGATGGGTTGAACGCCGCGCTGGGCGAAATCGGTGCGACGCGCGTTGTTTTCGGACACACGACGACCATCACACGTCGCGTACAACAACGCATGAACGGACGCATCGTTGAGATTGATACTGGCATGCTGAAAGGGCACTACAAGGGCAGCGGCAACGCTCTGATTATCGAAGGCGGCCAGCTGAATGTGGTGAATCAGGGCGGCGAGACGGATTTGTTGCCAATAGCGCACCCGTTGCGCGTTGGTCATGCGTCCATGGCGATCAATGACGATGAACTGGCGGACATTCTTGCCAATGGTGATGTCTTTGCTTCAGACGCGAGCGGATTTGCGTGGAAACTCGTACAGGTCGTTGCAGACGAGAAAGCGCTGTTTGCCTATTTTCGCGAGTTACCACAAGAAGAAAGCTTCGTGTCCGAGCTTGCAGCGTACAAACTAGATCGCCTGTTGGGACTCGGCATGGTCCCGGTAACGGTTCGTCGTGAACTTTTGGGACGAAAAGGGACGTTGCAGTTCATGCCGGCCGATACCATGACCGAACGCGAACGCGTAGCTGACGGAAAAGGCGTCGGGGCGCCGTGTTCCCTGGATCGGCAAATGGGTGCCATGTATGTCTTCGACGCGCTGATTCACAACCCCACGCGGACTCCTTCGTCGATGTTGTACAGTTCCGACGACTGGTACTTGATGTTGGTTGATCATGAAAATTCGTTTGGTTTGCAAACGAGCCGGCCGGCATATCTGCAGGGAGTCGAGCTCGATATTGGAGATCAATGGCGAGACGCGTTGCTTGACCTCAATGACAAAATACTTCGTGCGGAGCTTGGTGACGTGCTGGACAGAGATCGATTAGCGGCACTCGGCGATCGCCGGGATGCCCTGGTCGAAGACTCAAAATTAGTGGAGATTCCAAGGTGAAATGGTTCGCGGCCTGTCAGCATCCTGCCAGTTGAATGGCCGTTTTCGGGCGGTAAAGCAGACTCTTCGTGCGATCAATGTCGGACGAGCTCATCATGCTAGAGGAGAGTGGGGTTGGGCGCGTCACCGTACACGTCTTCAGGGTCAAAGACTTTCTCCGAATCCGTCCAGACGAGATCCACGCGACCCTCGACCTCGGTTTTGCCGAATTCTTCGCCCGTGGGTACACGGCGATAGAAACAGCTGCGGTAACCAACATGGCAACTGGCACCGCCCTCGACGTCGACGCGTAACCAGATGCAGTCCTGATCGTCGTCGACGAGCAATTTCCGAACCCGTTGCACGAATCCGCTCGTCGCGCCCTTGTGCCACAGGACCTGGCGGCTGCGACTGTAATAGTGGGCCTCACCGGTCTTAATGGTCAGGCCGAGCGCCTCGGCGTTCATGTACCCCTGCATCAATAGCTCGCCGGAATCGGCATCCGTTGTTACCACCGTAATCAGGCCGCGGTCGTCGAACTTCGGCGCGAGATCGCTACCTTCTTCGACCTGCTCAATGGACTGGCGGGCTTGAAATTTGACCGTGATGCCCGACATTGCTGGTTCCTCTGAGACGCATCCGGGGACCGGAAGATTACAGGGCTCTGCCGAACTCGGCAATATTGCTATCATTCACGCCTTTGGGCGCCACCTCGCTAAGAGAATGACCATCCAGCTGCACGATACCCGCCAGGGCAAGAAAGTCCCGTTCGAGCCTCTCGTCAAAGGGGAGGTCACGATGTACCTGTGCGGTCCCACCGTCTACAACTACGCGCACATCGGCAACGCGCGTCCGGCGGTCGTATTCGATCTGCTCGCACGTGTGCTGCGTCGCCATTACAGGTTGACGTTCGCGCGCAATTTCACGGACGTCGACGACAAGATCAATGCGGCATCCATCGAGACCGGCAAGCCGATCAACGAGATCACCGAAAAGTTCATGCAGATCTACAACGAGGACATGGCCGCACTCGGTGTCCTGCCGCCCGATATCGAACCGCGTGCCACCGAACACATTGCGGAGATGGTTGAGATGATCGAGGCGCTGGTCGAAAACGCGTCCGCGTACGAGTCCAGCGGTCATGTGTTGTTCGATGTCGAGGCGTATGCTGACTACGGCGCGTTGTCGAAGCGCAGTCTGCGCGAAATGATTGCCGGCGCGCGCGTCGAAGTCGCAGACTACAAGAGAAACGCACACGACTTCGTGTTGTGGAAGCCATCCACGCCGGAGTTACCGGGCTGGGACTCGCCGTGGGGTCGGGGCCGCCCGGGTTGGCACATCGAATGTTCCGCCATGGCGGCGAAACACCTCGGTAGTACGATCGACATTCACGCCGGCGGTCAGGACCTGATTTTCCCGCACCATGAAAACGAACTGGCGCAAAGCCGTTGCGCCCATGATGGCGCCGACTTCGCGCGCTACTGGGTGCATAACGGCTTCCTCAGCATCGACCATGAGAAAATGTCGAAATCACTGGGCAACGTCTTGCTGGTACACCAACTGATCGAAACGATCCCCGGGGAAGTCATCCGCCTCGCGTTGCTGAGTGCGCACTATCGTCAACCGCTCGATTGGTCCGACGAAGCCGTCGAGGATGCGCGAGGGAAGCTCGATCGACTCTATGGCGCCGTGCGTGGCATAGAGATTTCCGATGAGGCGCAAGCGAATGCAGAACCGCTCGAGTCGGTGATCGCCGTACTCGAGGATGATCTCAACACGCCCAGGGCCATGGCCGAGTTTTTCGGACTCGCCAAAATGCTCAACAAGGAAACCGATGCGGTCGAACAGGAGAAACTCGCTGCGGTAATGATTGCAACCGGCGAATTTCTGGGTCTGCTACAAAACGATCCGGAAGCCTGGTTTGCCGGGCATGTCGAAGGTGAACTGTCGGTCGAGGACATCAACGCGATCATCGACAAGCGCAATGCGGCGCGCGCAGCCAAAGATTTTGCTGCCGCGGACGCATTCCGTGACGAACTGGCCGCAGCCGGCGTGCAAATCGAGGACGGTCCCGAAGGGACCACCTGGCGCAAGGCATGAGCAGTGCATGAATAGTGAAGTAGCAGTCGCCCAGCAAGAGCTGATTGAGGAATTCCAGTTCTTCGACAACTGGATGGATCGGTATCAGTACCTGATCGACCTGGGCCGGAGGCTGCCCGAGTTTCCCGAAAGCGATCGCATCGACGCCAACAAGATTCGTGGCTGCCAGTCGCAAGTCTGGTTCGTTGCCAGCGAGTGTGACGGCCGGCTCGAATTCCGTGCGATCAGCGATGCCGCAATCGTCTCCGGACTGATCGCGCTGTTACTGCGCATCTACAGCGGCAAACGCCCGCAGGACATCCTCGATACCGCGCCGGATTTTGTAACGGCGCTGCAGCTCGAGGCACACCTGAGCCCCACCCGTAGCAACGGTTTGGCGTCGATGCTGAAAGCCATCCGCAACTTCGCCGCCGAGGCGTTGCAGGCGGCGTAATGGCGAACGCGGTCAGCCGCCTGTTGTCGTGGCCGCTGATCGGCGTCGTGAAGCTGTACCGCATCGCGATCTCTCCCTGGCTCGGTGTCAATTGCCGTTTCCAGCCGACCTGCTCCGAGTACGCCATCGAGGCGCTGCGTGAGCATGGCCTGTTCAAAGGCAGCTGGCTTGCAGCAAAACGCATCGGTCGCTGCCATCCCTGGGGCGGCAGCGGCTACGATCCGGTACCTGAACGACAGGACGACGACCATGAGCCTTCGTGAATACCTGCGGGAGTTGGCGTTTCCTTTTAGGTCATCTGCGACGCTGGTCGCCCTCGGCACATTCCTGCTGCTCATCACGCTTGCATCGGCGGCCGGCCCGTTTGGTTTCTGGTTGGCGATTGCGGTCGTTCCGGCATATCTCCGCTACCTGACAATGATTGCCGAGGCGCGCGCATACGGTAAAGAGGCCGCACCACCCGGGGTCGAATATTTCACGTTGGTGGGCAATGTATGGACATTGTTTCCGGTCATTCCGATCGTCGTGATGGCTCTGCTCGTGCGTGAGGCAGGGGGAATATTCGGCGATTTGCCGGCGCTGATCCTGGGTCTCGGTTTTGCCGCCGTGTTGCCCGCGATCGTCGGCATTCTGATCATCACCCATTCGCCGTTGCAGAGCATTGATCCGCGCGCGATCGACAGACTGATTCGCCGTTGCGGGAAAGGCTACTGGTATGGCCCTGCAACTGCGGTGCTGATCGTCTTGCTACCGACATTGCTCGGCGTGTTACCGACATGGCTGCAGAACATCGTAGAGGTTTGCCTGCTGGCCTCATTCTTTGCTGTCACCGGCGCCATCATCGGGCGCGCAAAACTGCTCGACGAGATCGACATACCGGATGCGATAGAGCCGGATGTGGAGAAGGTGGTGTCAGGACTGCAAGGCGAGCGCAGCAAGGTTCTAAATCACGGTTACGGATTTGTGAGTCGCGGCAATCGCGATGGCGGGCTCGAGCACATCTATGACTGGCTCATCAAAGACCCGGATCCCGACGAGGCATGGCCGTGGTTCCTCGATCAGATGTTGCGCTGGGAAGATACCTACGCGGGACTCTTGCTGGCGCAGCAATATCTCGGCCGCTTGCTCGACCACAACAACCAGGTTGCTGCCGTGAAGCTGATGATGCGTTGCCGCCTGGTTAACGAGACATTTCGGCCGCTGTTGGCAGATCTCCCAAAGGCAATTGCAGCGGCGGAGGCGTGCCACAACGACGAGTTAGTAAACGTCCTCAGCCGCTAGTTGGAATGCAGCGGTGCCTGCGCGATAACAAGCCGTTAAACCAATGTGCGGCTGCGAGCACCAGCGCGCCACTGATCGTGAAAACGCGGTCGGCAACGATACCGAGATTGCTGTGCGCAACGGTTGCTCCGATCAACAGCAGTAAGAGTCCGGCGCTCGCCGCGAACACAACCCGCAGATTGCGATGCTTGCTGAAGCCGAGGCCGATCGCCACGACGCTGAGGGGCACGACGATATATAGCATTTGCGCGTGCAGATGCCCCTCGGCAAACGGCATCAGGATCGGCAATGCAGCAACCACGAACGGCAGCGCCAGGCAGTGCAAGAGGCACAATCCTGACAGTCCGACGGCCGCGCCGTCGAGCCAGTCTGTCGATTTCATGGGTGTTTGATTCATCAGGCGATGCCGTTATGCTGGAGCAGCCGCGACTCGAGGCGTACTGCATTCGGTCGCAAATGATATAGTATAACAATATCGGCAGCAACCCTTTATAAATCAGAGGTTTATAGAGATTCTGATAACGCTGAGGAGCCCATGGACAAACGCCTTCTGACCATTCTTCGTTGCCCGGTGACACACAAGGGGCTCGCGATTGCCCGGCGAGACACACTCGATCGCGTGAATTCCGCGATTGAAGCCGGCGCCGTGTCGAACAGGGACGGCAGTGTCTTGTCGGAACCGCTCGGCGAAGCGCTCATCACCGACGATGAAAAACTGGTTTACCCTGTCGCCAACGGAATTCCGGTGTTACTCGAAGGTGAATCGATCAGCCTCGATCAACTCGGCTGAAGCGTCCGCCGTGCTTGTGATCCGGAGTCGCCACTGTATGATCCGAAAGCTAAGCAGCCCCACCTGATTGCGTGAAAATCCAGGCAAACCAGCTCTCGTCCCACCTGAAAAATAACCTGGCACCCTGTTACCTGGTCTCTGGTGATGAGCACCTACTTGTCGCTGAAGCGCTCGATGGTATTCGCCACGCGGCGCGCGAAAAAGGCTTTACGTCTCGCGAATCGCATGTCGCCACGAAGTGGTTCGACTGGGGGTCCTTGTTGGCATCGAGTGCCAATCTGTCGCTGTTTGCGGAACAACGCATTGTCGAATTGCGCCTGCCGACGGGCAAGCCGGGCAGGGAAGGCAGCAATACCATCGTCGAGTTCGTGGAGCAATTGGGGCCCGAGTTGATGCTGATCGTCAGCACGCCGAAACTCGACAAAAGCGGCAATTCATCGAAATGGGTTAAAACGCTCAACGCTGCTGGTGTCTTTGTGCCTGTGTGGCCCGTGGATGTACGTGAATTGCCGGGCTGGATTGCTGCGCGAATGCGCGCCGCCGGGCTGCAACCCGACCGCGGTGCCGCAGGCATGATCGCGGATCGCGTCGAGGGCAACTTGCTGGCGGCCAGGCAGGAAATCGAAAAACTTCGACTGTTGCTCGGCGAAGGGCCGGTGACTGAAGAAGATGTCGCCAATGCTGTGGCTAACAGCAGTCGCTACGATGTTTACAAACTGGTTGACGCTGCGCTCGCGGGTGACGCGCGTCGTGCGGTGAAAATACTCGGCGGGCTGCGTGCCGAAGGCGTGGAACCGATTATCGTTTTCTGGGCGCTGGGACGTGAGTTACGCACGCTCGCCGGTCTCAGCGATGCAGTGCGGCAACGGGTCGACCTCGGATCGGCAATGCAAAAAGCGCACGTCTGGCACAAACGCCAGGCGCTGGTGCGCAATTGTGTGAGCCGCCTGCCTGACGGCGCCTGCTATCGCCTGTTGCAGGCGACCGGCCGGGGTGATGCAGCCGCGAAAGGCCAATCGCGTGATGACCCGTGGCAAATAGCAAGCGATATCGTGCTCGGCCTCGCGCTCGGTGGCCGCAGGGCCGCATGAGCAGGACAGGCACAGGGACAGCGCGCCGATGAGCCCGATTGGCATCTTCGGTGGCACATTCGATCCGATTCATTACGGTCATCTGCGAACCGCTTTCGAGATGCTGCAGGCGCTGGCCTTCGAGCAGGTGCGCTTTATACCGGCTGGAGACCCACCACACCGCGGCATAACGTTTGCGGCTGCCGAGCTACGTCTGCAAATGGTGCAACGGGCGACAGAGGGGCAGCCGGGATTCATCGTCGATGACAGGGAACTGATACGCGACGGCCCGTCGTACTCGATCGATACACTATTTAGCCTTCGCGAGGAATTTCCGGATCGCTCGTTGGGTCTGATTCTCGGTATGGATGCATTTCTCGGCCTGCCGCAATGGCACCGCTGGGATGAAATCCTGGATTTCGCCCACATAGTGGTTGCCCACCGTCCGGGCTGGCGGGCGCCCGACTACGGGGCGCTCGGCGACTTGCTCAGTGAGCACAGCACGCACCAGGTCAACGAACTGCATGAGACGCACCATGGTCTTATTCACGTTCACGCGGTGACACAGCTGGAGATTGCGTCGACAGACATCAGGGACCTTGTCGCGGCAGGCCGCGATCCGCGCTTCCTGATGCCGGATGCGGTGCGTGATCTGATTATCGAGAGTAATTGTTATGCAAAGAATATTCGTGATTGAGGAGACCTGAAACGTATGAAAAAGAACAGCGCGCATGAATAGCGAGCAATTGAGTGACCTGGTTGTCGATGCGCTCGATGATGTCAAGGCGGAGGATATCGTAAAGCTCGATGTCCGCGATATGACGACCGTTACCGATTACATGGTCGTTGCGAGCGGCACCTCGAACCGGCATGTCAAGGCGCTGGTCGAGAACGTGGCGGAAAAAGCTTCCAAGGCTGGCCACAAGCCGATTGGCGTCGAAGGTGAAAGTGGCGGCGAATGGGTATTGCTGGACCTGCAGGATACGCTCGTGCACGTCATGCTGCCCAAAGTGCGTGACTTCTATAACCTCGAGAAACTCTGGTCGCTCGGTCCGGCCGGAGACCTTGCCGCGACGGACCGCTAAGGCCTAAGCCGCAGGGCGCTTGGAACGTGCATATTCGGCTGCTAGCCGTCGGCGACCGTCAGCCACAATGGGTCGACGATGCATTTCGACTTTACAGTGGGCGTTTCCCGCCACAGTGGAAGTTCAGGCTCGACGTCGTCGCGACCGCAAAAAGAAGCAAAAGCGACAGTGCGATGCGCGCCATCGAGACCGAAGGTGAACTGATACTCGGCAAGCTCACCCCTGACGAGCGGATCGTGCTGCTCGACGAGAGAGGCAAACAATTGACCAGCAAAACCCTGGCGGCACGTTTATCCGACTGGCAGAGCGACGGTCGTGACCTGTGCTTTGTTATCGGCGGGCCGGACGGCGTTTCGGAACGCTGCCGGCAGCGCGCTGATTTCATTTGGTCACTTTCGGACCTGACCTTGCCGCACGGCCTCGCCCGCGTGTTGCTCGCGGAGCAAATGTATCGTGCCTGGTCGCTCGCCTCCGGCCACCCCTACCATCGTTCCTGACTGGCGCGCGAAACTCCAATGGCCGTCCCACTGTTGCATCTTGCCTCTTCATCGCCTCGCCGTGGCGCCATACTCGAGCAGATGGGGCTTGAGTTTTCGGCCGCCGGCGTGGATATCGACGAGCGCCCGCACCCCGGAGAATCCGCAGATGTCATGGTCGTCCGCCTTGCTGTCGAAAAGGCGGGTGCGGCATGCTGCGGCCCGGAAACCGTCGTCATTGGCGCCGATACGGCCGTCGTGCTGGACGGCGAAGCATTCGGCAAACCCTGCGACGAGGCGGACGGGCTGCGTATGCTGGCAGCACTGTCCGGCTGCAGTCACCAGGTCATGACCGGCGTTGCCGTGCGTTCGGCACGAGGCGTCGAGAGCGTGCTGTCGGTCACGGAGGTAATATTTCGCGATATCGGTCCTGACGAGGCGCGCGAGTACTGGCAAAGTGGAGAACCCCGTGACAAGGCGGGAGCCTACGCGATTCAGGGCCTCGCGGGCGACTTCGTCGAGGCCGTTACGGGAAGTTACACCGGCGTCGTTGGTTTGCCGGTTTTCGAGACCGCGCGCCTGTTGCAGATGGCCGGTATCGAGCCTGCGGCCGACCTGAAGGACCGACTATGAGCGACGAGTCGCTAAAAGAAGAAATTCTGATCAACGTGACACCATCCGAGGTGCGAGCCGCTCTGCTCGAAAACGGCGTGCTACAGGAGGTATTCATCGAGCGCGCGGCGCGTCGCGGTCTGATCAGCAATATTTACAATGGCAAGGTGTCGCGCGTGCTGCCGGGCATGCAGGCGGCTTTCATCGATATCGGTTTGGATCGAACGGCGTTCCTGCACGCATCCGACATCGCGCGCAATGGCAACCCGGAAGATGCACCCGAGGAGGAATTGCCCGATATTCGGAAGCTCGTCCGGGAAGGCGACCAGTTGCTTGTACAGGTCGTCAAGGACCCGCTGGGCAACAAGGGAGCGCGACTCACGACGTTCATCACATTGCCCTCGAGACACCTTGTATTACTGCCCAGGAGCGCCAGCGTCGGCATCTCCGCGCGCATCGAACTGGACGAGGAACGCGACCGCCTGCGCAGCATGGTCGAGGGCTTGTTGTCCGACTACGGTCTCGAGTGCGGCGCGATCGTGCGCACGGTTGCCGAAGGCACGGGACGGGACGCGCTGGAGGCCGACCTCAAGTATCTCATCAAACTCTGGGGCGTCATTCAGCAACGGTGCAGCAACCATGGTGTAAAACAAATGGTGAATGAGGACCTGTCTTTGCCGCTGCGTGTGTTGCGCGACCTGGCTACGAGCGATGTTGAGACGATACTCATCGACTCGAAGGACGATTTCGAGGCGATGCATGCGTTTGCGGCGACGTTTCTGCCCGGAATCGAATCGCGCCTGGAGCTGTATCAACGGCGCCGGCCGATCTTCGACCTGCACGGGATCGAGGACGAGATTCGCAAGGCACTGGACCGGAGTATCCCGTTGAAGTCGGGTGGTTACCTGATATTTGATCAAACGGAGGCGATGACGACGATCGATGTGAATACGGGTGCCTACGTCGGCCACCGCAATCTCGAGGAGACGATTTACAGGACCAACCTCGAAGCGGCCATGAGCATTGCGAGGCAACTGCGGCTCCGCAACCTCGGCGGCATCATCATCATCGATTTTATCGATATGGAAGAAGCGTCACATCGTGAGAATGTCCTTGCCGTGCTGGAGCAGGCACTGGCAAGCGACCATGCGCGTCACCAAATCACGCCGGTGTCGCCGCTCGGCCTGGTCGAGATGACGCGCAAGCGCACGCGTGAAAGCTTGCAGCACATTCTCTGTGAAGACTGTCCAAGCTGCGAAGGACGCGGCTTCGTGCTGACGGCCGAGACGGTCTGTTTCGAGATTTTTCGCGAAATCATCCGCCAGGCGCGACAATTCGAGTTCGACGAAGCCCTGGTGCTCGCACATCAGGACGTTATCGAACTCTTGTTGGACGAGCAAGCGACGAGCCTTGCGGTGCTCGGCGAACAGACCGGCAAGTCGATTCGCCTGCAAACAGAGTCGCTCTACCTGCAAGACCAGTTCGACGTCGTCCTGATGTAACGCGACACGGTAAATCGCTCAATGACAAATTTTCTGCAACGCCTGTTCAAGTTCCTCGCCTACCTGGCGGCCGCCGTTGTCATTTTGCTCGCTATTGCTGTCGGCCTGTTCCGCCTGTTGCTGCCGCGGCTTCCCGAGTATCAGGATGAGATCAAGGCCTGGGCCAGTGACGCGATTGGCATGCAGGTCAATTTTTCCGGCATGGACGCCCGTTGGGGACTCAGCGGCCCGCAACTCGAATTCTATGACGCGGAACTCGTTGGCGGCAGCACCATGCAGCGCATTGTTGCCGCGGAGCAGGTCAGTGTCGGCGTCGCGCTGACACGATTGTTCGTCGATCGCACCCTGGTTATCGATCGCGTCGTCGTGCGCGACACGAGTGTCGAGATCCGGCAGTTGCCGAATGGTCGCTGGTGGATCCAGGGTATGCCGGCGGATGATCTGCTGAATATCGACACGGCGGGCAACGGCGGCCTTGGGGACGTCGAGGTCATTGCCGAGGAAGTGGAGCTGCAACTGATACGACCCGGCGACGAACGGCCCACGTATTTCGACATCGACCGGGCGATCGTGCGCAGTGACGAGCAACGCCTTGCGATCGACGCGACCGTCGGGCTGCCCGATTCGCTGGGCCGGCAACTGCAAATTGCTGCGACACAGTTGCTGAGCGATCCAGAGCGAAGCCGTGCCTGGGATATTACGGTCGAGGCGAGCGGCCTGGTACTGCCGGGTGTCGTCGCGTTCGATGACGCGCGCCGCTGGCCCTTGACATCAGGCACGGGCGACCTCGATGTGTCATTCGCCTGGGTCGACAATCGTATCCAGAGCGCGACTGCGGAATTCGAATTCGATGAAATCACGATCGCCGCGCGTGAAGAATTCTCCATGGTCGGCCGCGTCGAGTACCGCAGCGATCCGGACGGCTGGCTGGCGGCGGCGGACGGCTTTCGTGTCAGTACCTCGACGGGCACCTGGCCGGAATCTTCGCTGCACCTGGAGACGAGCATCGATCGCGACGGCAACATCGTCATGCTCGACGCCCGCGGTGACTATCTGAATCTGTACGACATCAACCTTGTTACGCCATTGCTCGACGATGAGCAACGGCGTGCGCTCGAAAAACTCGCACCTGACGGCATCGTTCGCAACCTGGAGGCGACGCTGTCGGATATCCACACGGACGAGCCTCGCTATGTGGTGTCGGCCGATCTCGAGGATGTCGGTATCGCTGCCACCGACGGACGTCCGGGGTTGCGCGGATTTACCGGTCGCTTGCGCGCTGATCGATCTGGTGGGCGGCTCGAGATTCGTTCGGACGACATGGTGCTGGACCTCGCCGAACACCTTACCGAGCCCGTACCGATAGACGATGCGCGCGGCACGGTCATCTGGCGCCGCAGCGGCGACCGAATAACAGTGTTGTCCGACAACATTGCAATCCGCAATGCCGATTTCGACAGTCAAAGCAACGTTCAGGTGACGCTCGACAAGGGTGCTGCGCCGGTAATCGACCTGGTCTCCAACTGGAGCATTACGGACATCGGCTCGGCCAAGCGATTCATTCCCACGACGATCATGCACACGAAGCTTTATAACTGGTTTCAGAATGCGCTGGTGTCGGGCTGGATCCCGCGGGGTACCACGCGACTTTACGGTCCACTGGACAAGTTCCCGTTCGACGGTGGCGAGGGTCGCTTCCTGTTGCAGGCCGAGGTGCGCGATTCGACGTTCAAGTTCCTGCCGGAGTGGCCGGCGGCGGAGATCATCGACATGGACGTCGTGCTGGACAATACGCGCCTGTATACGGTGGACAATCGCTCGATTAATCGTGGCCGTGAAATCGTGGATGCACAAGTCGAGATCGACGACGTCCGAAAGCCCGTACTGACGATCGATTCATTCTCCACAGGGACGCTCGAATCCATACATAACTACGCACAGAACAGTCCGGTCGGGCGCCTGTTCGGTGGCCACCTGGGACGCGTTCGGGTTTCCGGTGACGCCACGTTCAATCTGGACCTCATGGTGCCGATCGCGGACTGGCGCAACTTCACATTTGCAGCACGAATCGTCAGCAACGAAGGGACGTTGCAGGTCGACGGCTTCAATCCACCGATTACCGGGTTGACCGGTGCGGTCACGATCGACCGTCAGAACGTGCGGAGCGAGGCACTTGGCGGACAGTTCCTCGGCCAGCCCGTTTCCATCGACGTTATGAACGCGCCGGAGGATATGCCGGAGTTCCAGGTTCTGGCGACGGCGCGCGGCAACGTGCAGGCGGGGAATCTGGTTGATGGACTCGGGTTGCCGATTGACGGACTTGTCGACGGTCAGACCGATTATGAGGTCGACCTGATGTTTCCGCGCGGCCGTCAGGAGCCACCGGTTCCCTTCACGGTACGGGTCAGGAGCGACCTCGTAGGCCTCGCAGTCGACCTGCCCGAGCCGTTCCTGAAGCCCGTCGATGAGAAGGCGAGCGTCACGGCCGACATCGCGTTCATTCCCGGCGGTCAGCGCATTGAAAGTCGGGGTACTGCCGAGGGTGGCATTAGCTGGCAGATTGCCTTCGCGCATGATGGCGAATTCTGGGACCTCGAGCGTGGCACGCTGACACTCGGCGGCGGCGAGAGCAGTGTTGCAGAAACTCGCGGCCTGCACATACGTGGCAATATCGACGGCACCAGGTTTGACGACTGGTTGCAGCTGTCTCGCGGGAATGAGGCACGCACGGGTACCGCGGATCGAATTCGGTCGATCGATGTGAGCGTCGGCGATTTTCTTATTCTCGGCCAACGCCTGCAGGATCATCGTGTACGGGTCGATCGCAGCGCGCGTGACTGGCTCGTACAGTTCGATGGCGACAGCGTCGTCGGTTCTGTGTTTGTCCCCTACGATTTTGGCTCGGATCGTGCGCTGGTGATGGACATGGAGCGACTGGTCCTCCCCGGCGATCCGCAAAGCCCTGCCGAGTTAGGCGTGCAGGTCGATCCTCGCACACTGCCACCGATCACGCTGAAGACGCAGGAATTCGCGATCGGTGACCGCTTCTTCGGTGCCGTGGAGGCGCAGCTTGCGCGTACGGAAGAAGGCCTCGTCGCCGACGCCTTTACGGCGAAGGACGACTCTTTCGAGATCGTTGGGAACGCACGATGGGTCGCCGATGAGGCAGACCCGATCGGTCATCGCAGTTACCTGATAGCTACGCTGACCAGCACGGACGTCAATACGACAATGCAACGGCTCGCCTATCAACCGGGCATAGTCAGCGACGACATGACGATGCTGTTCGACGTGAGCTGGTCAGGCGGACCGAGGGCGGAGATTTTCGATTCGCTGAATGGCGATGTCCAGGTACGGTTAGGTGCGGGCCAACTCGACGAGATCGAGCCGGGCGCGGGGCGCCTGTTCGGCTTGATGAGCATCGTCGCGCTGCCGCGCCGCCTGTCGCTCGATTTCACCGACGTATTCGACAAGGGCTTTGGTTTCGACAAGATCGAAGGGGCGTTTCACATCGTCGATGGTGAGGCCTACACCTGTAACCTGTCACTCGAAGGCCCCGCGGCCGATATCGCGATCATAGGTCGGGCCAGCCTGACCAGCCGCGAATACGAACAGGCCGCTGTCGTCAGTGCGAATTTCGGCAATACGTTGCCGATCATGGGCGCCGTGGTCGCGGGACCGCAGGTTGCCGCCGCGCTGTTGATCTTCTCGCAGATCTTCAAAAAGCCGTTGCAGGAGATGAGCCAGGTGTATTACGGCATCGATGGCTCCTGGGACGATCCGCTAATCGAGAGTACCGACGCCGCGGACTTCGCAGCCAGCGTGGAACTGGCGGGCTGCATCGTGGATTCAGAGTAGAATCAGGCCCTGCAGGCAACCGTTGCAAGGAGTGCGCTGTGCGTGTCGCGGCAATACAAATGAACAGTGGCGCCGATGTGCCGCAGAACCTGGCACTCGCAAGGACTTTGCTGGCGGACGCAGCGCGCGATGACTGCGTACTGGCGGTGCTGCCCGAGAATTTCGCACTGATGCCGGAACACGGCAGGGACAAGTCCCTGCACGCAGAGCATCCAGGCGACGGTCCGATTCAGTCTTTCCTGGCTGAAACCTCGGCAGAGAACGGCATTTGGATAATCGGCGGCAGCATGCCGCTCGTTTCACCGGAAGACGAACGAGTGTACGGTGCCTGCATTGCGGTCGATGACCTGGGGCGTACGCAGGCGATCTATCGCAAGATTCATTTGTTCGACGTCGATCTGCCCGATCGCGAGGAGTCGTATCGGGAATCACGTTCGATGTATCCGGGGGATGATCCGGTCACGGTCGACACACCGATTGGTTGTATCGGCGTCACGATTTGCTATGACTTGCGCTTCCCCGAGCTGTTTCGAACACTCGTCGACGACGGGGCAAGTGTTTTTACGGTTCCCGCCGCATTTACGGCAGTCACGGGCGAGGCACACTGGCATATCCTGTTGCGCGCGCGCGCGATCGAGAACCTGTCCTACGTCATCGCGCCGGGACAATTCGGCTCGCACCCCGACAATCGCGAGACGTTCGGACACTCGCTGATCGTCGATCCGTGGGGACGAATACTGGCAGAACAGGCCGAAGGAAATAGTGCAGTCGTGGCCGACATTGACCCCGACGCACCTGGCAAATTGCGGAGCAGTTTCCCTGCGCTCGCAAACCGGCGCATGTTGGAGCGCTTCTAGAAGCGCGAGTTCGACGCGCATGAATCGCGCTTCCAGAAGCGCTCCTACAGGAGAAATTTTTGAGCAATGAAGCAAACTCGATCGACTCGGTCCTGGCGCACATGCTGGCGCCGGCCGGGCTCGAAGAGCGGCACCTGAACACGACGCTCGGCAGCATCCTGCAGGGTGGCGTCGACTACGCCGACTTGTACTTTCAGGTCTCGCGCCAGGAAAGCTGGACGCTCGAGGACAGCATCATACGTGAGGGTAGCTTCAGTCTTGACCAGGGCGTAGGAGTGCGTGCCGTGAGCGGCGAGAAGACCGGCTTCGCTTATTCCGATGAACTGATGTTGCCGGCGCTCGAGCATGCGGCGCAGGCGGCACGTGCCATCGCGAGGCAAGGTGAGACGAAGCAGGTGCCGGCCTGGCAGCGCGGCGAGACCCGGGCGCTGTATCCTGTGGCGGATCCGACGACGAGCATCAAGGACGAGCAGAAGACGGCACTGATCGCCAGTATCGATGCAGCGACGCGTGCGCTGGACCCGCGCGTCGAGCAGGTGATTGTCAGCATGACGAGCAGTCAGGACCTCGTGCTGGTGGCTGCATCCGACGGCACACTGGCCGTCGACGTACGGCCCTTGGTGCGCTTCAATGTGAGCGTGATTATCGAGCACGATGGTCGCAGAGAGCAGGGATATGCCGGCGGTGGTGCCCGATCCGACCTCAACTACTTTCTGTCGGGTGACCTGCCCCTGGAATATGCGCGCGAAGCGGTGCGACAAGCGTGCGTAGCGCTCGATGCAGTGCCGGCGCCGGCCGGTACGATGCCTGTGGTGCTCGGCCCCGGGTGGCCCGGGATACTGCTGCACGAGGCCGTTGGTCACGGCCTGGAGGGCGATTTCAATCGCAAGGGCACGTCTGCATTTTCGGGCAAGGTCGGGCAAAAGGTTGCATCGCCATATTGCACGATCGTCGACGATGGCACGTTGCCGAATCGGCGTGGCTCGCTTGCTATCGACGATGAGGGCACGCCGGGACAGTACAACGTCCTTGTCGAGGACGGTGTCTTACGCGGCTACATGCAGGACAAGTTGAACGCACGCTTGATGGGCGTCGCTGCGACTGGCAACGGTCGCAGGGAATCGTTCGCACACACGCCAATGCCGCGCATGACCAATACCTACATGCTTGCGGGTCCGCACGACCCCGGAGAAATTATCGCCTCGGTCGAGAAGGGCCTGTATGCGCCGAATTTTGGCGGCGGCCAGGTGGATATTACATCCGGCAAGTTCGTATTCTCTGCGAGCGAGGCGTACCTGATCGAAAACGGCAAGATTACGGCACCGGTCAAAGGCGCGATGCTGATCGGTGACGGCCCGGAGGCACTGTCGAAAATCTCAATGGTTGGCAACGACCTCGAACTGGACAGCGGCGTTGGAACCTGCGGCAAAGACGGCCAGTCGGTGCCGGTCGGTGTTGGACAACCGACCCTCAAAATCGACGAGCTCACGGTCGGCGGAACCGCATAACGGCGAGTGTCGCAGCGATGCGACTATTGACATAAGTTCGGTTTCACAAGTCACTTTAAGGGTTGTGAGGTAGCTCACTCCATTGGACATATGACTGATGTATCGTTGCAGCCGTCTCAAGGAGGAAGTCGAATCATGGCATTCGAGAGCACAATAACAGAACAGGACATGGACGCTGCATCACAGACTTTCGTGCAGGGGCTCCGTGGCGACAAGGGCGATTTCGAGCCTGACCTGGCGGTAGACGGCCTGTCCGACTCGATACTCGCACGACTTCTGCGCCTTTTCCGCCTGGCCTGATCACAAAAACCAGCAAGACCATTCCGATCGCCACATGGCGTGCGTCGCGAGGCGCAGAATTGCCCGCATGACTGGACGGCAGGGTAGCCGCGATGGACAATGGAGCGCCCCGGGAGCTTCAATTCAGGCGCTATGTGGGTTTCGAAACCGATTTACGAGAGCTTGCCGTACTTTTACCTTCTGGTAGGCGTCATCTCGCTGTCTGCCTCGATGTACGTAAATCACTGGTATTGGCCGACGATTTGCTTTGTCACCGGCGTCGTGTGCCTGGTCGCCGGTCTGGTCGTATTGCTGAAGCGGCGCGACGCCAGGGTTACTGATCGGCGCGGCGGGTAGCGGCAGGAGTTGCGGCCGTCGGGGCAGCCTCCTTCTTGCCGACCACGGGGGTCACGTCGTCGTGGGTATCCTCGAAGTCTTCCTCATCCGGCTCATCGCCGCTACTGCGAAGATTCGTGTAGATCAGCTCGTTGACGCCGAGAGTAATGACGGCGCCGTCCTCGAGCCGGCACTTCTTCACTTGTGTCTCGCCAATGAAAACGCCGTTAGTACTGTTCAGATCTTCGATCATGCTGTTCTTGCCGTCGGTAACGATCTGCAGATGATGTCGACTGACGAACTTGCTCTTGATGTAGATTTCGTTGTCGGGTGAGCGACCGACGATAATGCGACCAGGCGGGAAGGTATACACCGCCACCGTCTCGCCGTCCGTTCGTAATTCGATTTGTATTACGTGTGACTCGGCGCCGGGTCGCTGCCGGGCGATTTCCTGCAATGCGGCGTAGGTCCCCGTATTGCTTTCGTGTTCCTCCCAGTCGAGTTCCGCTACGGCCGACATGATGTCGTCGACGTCGACGCCGGGCTTTTGGTCGGCGAATGCGCACAGCAACGCCGAATCGCAAAGCGTGTTGATCAGTCGCGGTACGCCGCCCGAATAGCGATAAATGGCGTCGAGGCAATCCTCAGCAATCAGCTGCTTCGGTTTTCCACCGGCAATCGTCAGGCGATGGTCGATGTACGCGCGCGTATCGTGCTTGTCGAGCGCGCCGAGGTGGAAGCGCAGCCGGATGCGTTGTACGAGTTGTTTTAGACTCGGCGACTCCAGCGTTTCTTTCAGTTCTGGTTGTCCGGCGAGGATGATGCGCAGCACTTTTTCCTTGTGCGTTTCGATGCCCGACAACATGCGGATTTCCTCGAGCACCTTCTGCGACAGGTTTTGCGCCTCGTCCACGATGAGGACGACTTTCTTGCCATTGCTGTATTGCTCGATCAGGAACATGTTGAGCATGTCGAGCAGTTCCACCTTACGCTTGTCGAATGGCTTGAAGCCGAATTCGGTCAGCGCCGCCTGCAGGAACTGTGTCGAGGTCAGCTGCGTTTGCGACACGACGGCAAAGACGATGTCGTCGCCCAGTTCTTCAAGAAAGGATTGCAGCAAAGTGGTCTTGCCGGAACCGATCTCACCCGTGATTACGACGAAGCCATCGGCCAGCCAGATGGTCGACTCCATGTAGGCTTTGGCCCGGGCATGTTGTTTACTCCAGTAGACGAAGCCGGGATCGGGTGTCAGCCGGAATGGCTGCTCGCGTAAATTGAAGTGTTGCAGGTATGACATATGGTCTTTTTTTGTGTCGCCGCTCTCTGTCTCTTGGATGTGACAGGCCATTGCGGCGCTGCCATCGCAGTTTACCTGCTTTTTCGGGCGCCCGGCCAATACCGGTGCCCGTGGCGGCCAGTCGACTGCGTCACACTTTCGGCAGTGTATCGAGTATCAGCCGCAGTCGGCGGTCGCGATCTTCTGCCGATGCTGCAACCGTCGTCAGGTGGCCCAGTTTGCGGCCTTCGCGCGGGGTCTTGCCGTAGTCGTGCAGCCAGCACCCGGGTTCAAGCGGCCTCCGGACAGCATCGGGAATCTCGCCGATCAGGTTCAGCATGCCCACGTGGCCACGGCAGGTCGTCGAACCTAGGGGCAGGTTCGAGATCGCTCGCAAATGATTGGCGAACTGGCTCGTTTCCGCGCCTTCGATCGTCCAGTGGCCGGAGTTGTGCACGCGAGGTGCAAATTCGTTGGCAAGCAAACGGTCGCCAGCGACGAACAGTTCGAGCGCCAGCACGCCGACGTAGTCGAGGTGTGACAAGAGCGCCTTCACGTATTGCTCAGCGATGGCCGTCAGTTCCGGCGCGTCGACCGGTGCGCGCGACTGCCGCAGGATGCCGTCCACATGCTCATTTTGCGTCAGTGGATACAGGGCGATATCGCCTGCAACATTGCGCACACCGATAGCCGAGACCTCGTATTCGAATGGCACCCACTCTTCGGCGATTAGCGCCTGCGTGCCAAGCGCGCGCCATGCTGCATCGATGTCATCGGCGCTTCGCACAACGAACTGACCCTTGCCGTCGTAGCCGAGGCGCCTGGTTTTCAATATAAGCGGCAGGCCGATTGCATCGATGGCGGCCTGCAGATCCTGCAGAGTGTCGACCGCCTGGTATTGCGGCAATGGAATCTGCAAGCTGTCAAACAATCGTTTTTCCGCGAGCCGGTCCTGCGCGTGTCGTAACGCGTCTGGTGGTGGATACACTGGCACGCGGTCGCTGATCCTGAGCAATGCTTCGACTGGCACGTTTTCGAATTCGTAGGTAACGACGTCACATTCGTCGGCAAGCGTCTGCAACGCATCGGGATCATCGAACGGCCGTCTTATGACGTCGCCGGTCACGGCTGCGGGCGGGGCATCCGATGGATCAATGAAGCTGCACTGTATGTCGAGATCTCGTGCCGCGAATCCGAGCATCTGGCCCAGTTGGCCGGCGCCAATGATGCCGATACGCATGCTATGCCGGTCAGGTTCGGGGGTCGGGGTCGCCGAGAACCCTGTCCGTTTGTTCCTGCCGGAACCGGTCAAGGTTTTTTGCGACGTCGGCATCATCATTGGCGACGATGGCTGCCGCGAGTAATGCGGCATTGACAGCGCCGGCTTTGCCGATGGCCATCGTGCCCACCGGAATTCCAGCAGGCATCTGCACGATCGATAGCAGGGAGTCCTGTCCGTGCAGAGCTTTCGATTCCACGGGTACGCCGAGTACCGGGACGCGAGTCTTGGCCGCTGTCATCCCTGGTAGATGTGCCGCACCGCCTGCGCCCGCAATAATGACTTTGAGACCGCGTTCGATAGCAGACTCGGCATACTCGAACAGGAGGTCGGGCGTGCGATGCGCGGACACGACACGTACCTCATGACTGACGTTCAGTGCATCGAGCGTCTCGCTCGCGTGTCGCATCGTGTCCCAATCCGACCGCGAACCCATGATGATGCCGACTTGATGTGTCATCGCGGGATTCTATCATTCTGCGTGCAGGCCAGCAGTGTGTCGTGGACGTTTTGAAAGATGCGCCGGCGAATACTCTTTGCGGTTCGTTCGTCCATGGTTAACTGCAGATCGGCCAACAGCTCGACGAGTGCGTCGTCATCCCGGCCTGTCGCCTCGATAAATGCATCGATCGTGCTGTGACCGTCGCGGACGATGCGATCGCGCCAACGTTCCGACTCGGCAAAAACGCGCTTTGCGAATTTTTCGTCGGCATTGCGGGCATCGAGTGCCTGGCGGATCGGCATCGCGTCGACGTGGCGCATCAGTTTGCCGATCAGTTGCTTCTGGCGGCGCAGCGCGCCGTGCGCTTTCATCTCCGACGCCGCGAGGACCGCATCCCGCAGTTCGTCATCAACCGGCATTTGGCTCAGTTCGTCGGCGCTCAGGCCGATGAGGCGCTCTCCCAGTTCCTGTAACGCCAGGTGCTCTCGTTTTCGGGCCGTTTTGCTGGGCTTTGGCTGGGCCACCGGCTAAGCTACTCCGCTTGATCGATTGGAAACAGTCGTTCGAAATCGGGGCGGCAGTCTATCATGCGAGCCGCACCGCCAGTCGCAATACCAGAGGGAAACACTGCATGGGGGCACCGGTAACGACGCCGTCACTCGAGGCTGTCGATCTTGAGAATATCGTGCGGAGTGCGCTCGACGAAGCGCAAAGTCGTGGCGTTGACCAGGCCGAAGTCGCCGTCAGTCACGATATCGGCCTGTCAGCAACAGCAAGGCTCGGAGATGTCGAACATCTCGAGTACACGAATGATCGGGGCATTGGCATAACCGTGTATTGCGGTTCTTGTAAGGGCAATGCGAGTACCTCTGATATTTCTCCCGATTCTATTCGTGAGGCGATTGGGAAAGCCTGTACGTTCGCGCGCTATACGGCCGAAGACGAACACGCCGGGCTCGCAGACGCGGATCGCATGTGTACGAATATTCGTGACCTGGACCTGGACTATCCCTGGACGCTCGATGCGACCGCCGCGATCGAGCTCGCGATCGCCTGCGAAGCGGCTGCGCTCGGCTACGACAAGCGCATCACCAATTCCGAGGGTGCGACGGTATGGACGAATCGTGGCGTGAGGGTCTACGGCAACAGCCATGGGTTCATCGGCAGCTATGCAAAGACCGGCCACAGCATTAGTTGCGCCGTGCTTGGCGAGGCCGATGGCGAAATGCAGCGAGACTACTATTACAGCTCGGCCCGCGACCATGAAGAACTCGAGAGCGCGGTACTTATCGGCGAAACTGCAGCGCGACGCGCGCTCGGCCGGCTTGGTGCACGCAAGATCGAGACGAGGCGGGCGCCCGTCGTCTTCAAATCCGAACTCGCGCGCGGCTTTATCGGGCATGCCATGGGCGCCATCGCGGGTGGGGCGCAGTATCGACGATCGTCGTTTTTGCTCGATGCGGCTGGGGAGAAAATCTTCCCGGACTTCGTCGATATCGAGGAGCGCCCACACTTGCCCAAAGGCATGGCGAGCGCTCCCTACGATTCGGAGGGTGTCGAAACCTGGGATCGCGACATCGTGTCAGGCGGCGTGCTGCAGTGCTACATATTGAGTAGCTACTCGGCGCGGCGGCTTGGCCTCGAGACAACCGCTAACGCCGGCGGCGCGCAGAACCTGATCGTGCCCGGAAATGCCGACGGACTCGACGCCCTGCTGGCCGCAATGGGCACTGGCTTGCTCGTCGAGGAACTGATCGGCCATGGCGTCAATTCAGTCACCGGAGATTACTCGCGTGGCGCCGTGGGTCAGTGGGTGGAGAACGGCGAGATTCAGTATCCGGTCCACGAGGTAACGATCGCGGGCAATCTGCGTGAGCTTTATCAGCGCATCTCACTCATCGGTCGCGATCAGGACGTGCGTGGCGGGATCCGCTGCGGATCAGTCCTCGTCGACGGGATGACCATCGCCGGGAATTGATGATTCTCCGGAGCGGGATTCGGCCTGGTCGAGCAAGTCGGACAGCGTCTTGTCACCGACCGTCGCGAGTACGGCATCGTCGAGTTTCTGCCCCAGCGTATCTATCGTCCCGGTCCACCGCGGATCCCGGTGTGAGCCGGTCTCCCCCTGTCCCCGGACGACATCGAGAATATCGCTCAGACTGGTCCGCGCCATCTCCCTGCCGGGTAACAGGAATTCTTTTTCATCGGAGGCTAGCAAGTCGTTGTCCTCGAGGCCTGCGATGATCGGTGAAAGCGTGAGCGACGGAATTTTGAGCGCGTCGCTCAACGCCTGCACATTGAGTCTCTGGTCGGCGTGCCGGTGCGCTTGAGCAACGAGCAACATGATGTTCAGGGCGAGGCGTTCGCGCATCGAGTTCGACAGGCGTGGTTCGCGGCGGCCGATGGGCATGTAGGCTGGATTCTGATAGTAGAAAGCGAGCTGTGAGCCGATCAGCAGGATGAGCCAGTTCAGGTATACCCAGATCAGGGTGATGATGGCAATGGCGAAACTCGCGTACACGGCCTGCGTGCGTGCTGCGCCGGCGACGAACGTCGTGAAGATGATGACCATGCTGGCCCAGATGAAACCGCCGGCAAGACCGCCGATGAGTGCTGACGATACGCGAACCTTCGTGTTCGGCATGTACCAGTAGAGAAACGCAAAGACACCGGACACGAGCAGGTACGGTGTCAGTTTGCTCGTGGCTACGAACACCGGTCCGACGATCTCGTTTCTCAGGAGGTACTGGACGACCTCCTGGTTCTGCAGCCCGGTAATCATGCCCAACGCGATCACGATGGCGACCGGGCCGATCAGCAGCACAAACATGTACTCGGTAAAGCGGCGCGCAAAGCTGCGCGATTTTGCGACATACCAGACGTAGTTAAAGCTCTCCTCGATTTTCTGCACCATCGATATCGCGGTCCAGATGAAGAAGGCGAGACTGACGCCACCGAGCACGCTGCCGTTGACGTTGTGCACGAGTGCCATGACGTTAGCGGTAATCTCGTCGCCCTTGTCGCCAAGAGGTTCGAGCAACAGGTACATGCGCTCCTCTAGCTGCTTGTGGATGCCGAAGCCCTTGAGTACGGAAAAACTGAAGGCGATCAAAGGCACGATGGAAAGCAACGTCGTGTACACCAGGCTCATGGCCCGCAGGTTGAGCTGACCACTGAATACGTCTCGCAAAACGGCGTACAGGTAGCGCATGACAGTGCTGACAATGCGGCCGGGCAAGCCCTGGCGCTCCAGCGTGTCACCCCAGATCAGGTCGTTGAGATGTTCGATCGGGTTGGTCTTCATCCGGCTATTGTACCTGTTGCAGCTTGTTGGTCACGACGACCTAATGCCGTGCAGCGCAGGGACGCGCGGGAGCGGCCTTGAAGCGCGATCAGGCTTGAGTTAACTGCCGCAGGGCTTCCTGGTAATTCTCCGCAGTCCGCTGCATGACCTCAGCCGGCAACTCTGGCCCGGGCGCCGTCTTGTCCCAACCGAGGGTCTCGAGATAATCGCGCACGAACTGTTTGTCGAAGCTCGGCGGGCTGATGCCGACTTCGTAGCCCTCGACTGGCCAGAAGCGCGACGAATCCGGCGTCAGGACCTCGTCGATCAGGTACAACCTGCCTTCTTCATCCAGGCCGAACTCGAATTTGGTGTCCGCGATAATGATGTCGCGTTGCAGTGCGAATGCGGCGGCGCGTTCGTAGATCTGTATCGAAACGTCGCGCACTTTCGTCGCGTGATGCTCGCCAATGAGATCCACGACCCGGTCGAAGGAGATATTCTCATCGTGGTCGCCGGCTTCCGCCTTGCTGGCCGGCGTAAAGAGTGTTTCGGGAAGCCGGTCGGCTTGTCGAAGTCCCGTCGGCAGTTCGATGCCACAAACCTTGCCGGTGTCCTGATAATCCTTCCAGCCGGAGCCGATCAGGTATCCGCGAACGACTGCTTCGATGGGTAAAGGTTTAAGCCGCTTGACCACGAGCGATCGCTGTCGCAATTGCTGGCACAACTGCGGATCGTCGATGACATCGTCGACGATCAGGGATGTCAGTTGATTGTCGATGATATCGGCCATCATGCGGAACCAGAACAGGGATATCTGGGTCAGGACCTCGCCCTTGCCGGGCACCGGGTCCGGCATCACGACATCGAACGCCGACAAACGATCGGTCGTGACGATCAAGAGGTGCTCATGGTCAATGCTGTAGATGTCGCGGACTTTGCCGCGTCCGATCATTGGATAGTTCGGGATCGCGGATTCGAATAACGCGTCGGCGTTGTCAATCATCTGGGTGCTCGTGCGGTTCGCCTCGAGAGTGATGATCGCTGTTCGTCAGTGGTGTGGCAAGCGATCGGCATAGGCATGCCTCGCCACAAGCGCTAGGATGGCGCCTGACGCGACTCGGCAGGGCTGGCGGGAAAAGATTTGTACTGGGGCAAGATCATCGGCACATTCGTCGGGGCTATCGTGGGTGTCCTGCTCGTTGCCCCGGTGCTGAAGATCCTGGCTGTGGCGACGGGGTATTTCATCGGTCACCAGTTCGACCGTGGTTTCGCCGCACACAATCATGCCTTTGACGAGCTTGGCGCCGGGGCGGGCCGTCTCTCCGAGGATTACGTGCGCGCGCTGTTCATGTGCATGGGGCATCTCTCGAAAATCGACGGGCGCGTCAGCGAAGACGAAATCCGTGCGGCTCGTCTCGTGATGCACCGGCTGAACCTCGCTCCGTCGAGGGTACGCCACGCCATCAACTGGTTCGATGAAGGCAAACAACCGGGCTTTCCATTGATTCACGTCATGCGCGAATTGCGCCGCGTGCATGCGCGCCGTGCCGACCAGCGCCTGTTGTTCGTGCGCCTGCTGCTCGAGGTCGTGCTCGCCAAGAGTCGAATGCATCAACGCGAGCGTGCGCTGATCTGGACGATCTGCACCGAACTCGACATCGGTCGCGTGGAACTCGCGCAGCTCGAGGCGATGATCCGGGCGCAAAAAGGGTTTCGACGTTCACCGGCCGGCAGCGCCGATTCGGCGCGGGTCCGCGGCGCATATCGTGCATTGGGCGTCGACGAAGCTATGACCAACGATGACATCAAAAAAGCGTACAGGCGCCTCATGAGCAAAAATCATCCTGACAAGATCGCGGGCAGCAACCCCGACGCGGCAACGGTTGCGGAGTCGGAGCGACGCACGCGGGAGGTTCGCAGCGCCTATGAGATGTTGAAAGCGCGACGGTCGATCCGCTAGAGCAACTCAGGTACATTTGGCTCTCATAGACAAGGACACTAACGTGACGCCACTCATTGCTCCATCCATATTGTCGGCGGATTTCGCCAGGCTCGGCGAAGACGTCAAAGCCGTGCTCGATGCCGGCGCCGAAATCGTGCACTTCGACGTCATGGACAACCACTTCGTGCCGAACCTTACGATCGGCCCGCTGATTTGCGAAGCGCTGCGCAATCACGGCATTCAGGAGCCGATCGACGTGCACCTGATGGTTGAGCCCGTCGACCGGATCATCCCGGACTTCGCAAAGGCCGGGGCGAGCTATATCACATTCCACCCCGAAGCCAGCCGCCACGTCGACCGCTCTCTCGGCCTGATTCACGACGAGGGCTGCAAGGCCGGCCTTGTATTCAATCCCGCTACGCCACTGAGCTGGCTCGAGCATGTCATCGACAAGGTGGACATGGTGCTGCTCATGTCGGTCAATCCGGGATTCGGTGGACAGAAGTTCATCCCGTCGGCACTCGACAAGTTGCGCCAGGCGCGGCAGATGATCGAAGCCAGCGGCCGCGAGATTCGCCTCGAGATCGACGGTGGCGTGAAAGTGGATAACATCGGCGAAATCGCGGCGGCAGGCGCCGACACCTTTGTAGCCGGTTCCGCCATCTTCGGCAGCGACGACTATGCCGCGACGATCGCGGCAATGAAGGCGGAAATCAAAAAGGCCGCATAAAAAAGTGCGGTTCGACCCTACTTTTCTAGAGTTTGCGGTTCGGTCTCGCGCCGAACACGACGATGGTCTTGCCGCTCGCCGACACCAGCCCCTGTTCCTCGAGGACCTTCAGTACACGCCCGGCCATTTCGCGCGAGCAGCCCACGAGGCGTGACAGCTCCTGGCGGCTGACCTTGATCTGCATGCCGTCAGGATGGGTCATTGCATCGGGTTCGTTGCAGAGATCCATGATCGCGTGTGCGACACGTCCGGTAACGTCCACGAACGCCAGGTCGCCCAGCTTGCGGTTGGTGCGGTCGAGACGTGTTGCGAGCTGTGTCGCGAGCTCGAAGACCAGCCCCGGGCTTTCACTGGCGATTTGCCGAAAACGCGGATACGTCATCTCGGCGATCTCGCATTCGGTGCGCGTGCGTACCCATGCGCTGCGCGTCGGCTGCTCGTAGAACAGGCCCATCTCGCCGAAGAACTGCCCCTTGTTCAGGTAGGCGAGCACCATCTCGTTGCCGTCTTCGTCCTCGATCATGACTTCGACCGAACCGTCCACGATGTAGTAGAGAACATCGGGCAGGTCGCCGGCGTGAATCATGACGGTTTTGGAGGGGACGGTTCGTACGCGGCAGTAGCTCAGAAATCGATTGATCGCCGGTACGTCGCTCAGGGTCTTGGCATTCGTCTGCATGGATAGGTCCCTCATCGCTCAAGCGTCCCCGTTGTAATACAGAACGCCTGTCAGGGCAAGCTAAGTCCGTGTTTGGGTTGAAATCGTCGGCGTATGAGGCGATTTACAGCCAGTAGGCAGTCCGCGTCATGACTTTTGCCGTGAGTTTCATTAGTCGCTTGACCGGCGGCGGCAACTCGACGGCGCCGGCTTCGATCGCATTTTCACCGTGTTCGGCTTCCTCTTCGTGCATCCGCTCGAGAATTGCGAGGCTGCGCTTGTCGTCCTCCGGCAGGCGCTCGAAGTGGCTTTCGAGGTGCTCGCAGACCTGGCGCTCAGTCTCGGCGATGAAGCCCAGAGACCAGCGGTCACCGAGTATCCCGCTCGCAGCGCCGATCGCAAATGCGCCGGCATACCACAACGGGCTCAAGCGGCTCGGCGATTCGCCGAGTTCCGCGAGCCTCTGTTCGCACCACGCCAGGTGATCGAATTCCTCATTCGCGGCATGCTGCATTTGTGCCTCGATTGACTTGTCCCTGGCGACGACAGCATGTCCCTGGTAGAGGGCCTGCGCTGCGACTTCGCCGCTGTGGTTGACGCGCATGAGGCCCGCGGCATGGGCTTTTTCACTGTCGCTGAGACTTGATTCCGCGATATCTTGCGCAGGATTATCTCGCGCCGGGCGTCCGGCCGGTGTGGCCACCGTGCGCAATGCGTTGTTGGCGCCCGCTAGCAGGCGATCGAGTGGCGTTAATTGGCGGCTGTGCATACGGCCGATTATATCAATGGCGGGGAGGCGGAGCTCAGAAGCGGAACACGAATCCCAGGTAGGGCCCGCTCAGCGAGACCTCTGTCGTCTCGGGGACGCCGTTGACGTCTTCTTCGAATTCGATCACTGCATGGCGATAACCGAGCTGCAGCCCGAACGGCCCGGCGACTCGGAAGCCGACACTCCCCAACAGGTTAAGAGTGCCTTCGGAGTCGCCGAAGCTGTAGTCGCCACGCAAGTTGAAATCCCAGCGATTGCCAACGCGGTGAATGTAGCGGGCGCCCAGGAATACGTCCGTAACGTCGGCATCGGTTTCAAAGCGTTGCGACGTACCGATGCTCGGCGTCGCCAGAATAATTTTGTCTACCGCGATTTGCCGGACGCCGAGCAGGTAGTTGACGCCGCTGATTTCGCCGGACGGCCGGTAGAAGCCGCCGAGTTCGATGACATCGAGGTCGAGATCAGCATCAATGTCGACGTTGACGGTGAACGGCGGTGGTGCCGAGAGCATCGTTTGATCAGCAAGCGAGAGGAAGATGTAGTCGAGCGTCAGTCCCCAGCGATTGCGCGCGACCTCGAAGCGCAGCATACCGGCGGACTCGGTTTTCGACAGCAGGTCGCTGCCGCTGATACCGCCGCCACCGCCACTACTGTCGGAGGACTGATCAAGGCTGATATCGGGCAACCAGCCGTAAGGCGCGATAAGCCAGTCGACGCCCTCGGCTAACGAGAGCGTCGGCACAAGCGTGAGAACCAGTATCCACAAGCGGATCGCCGCAGTCATCGTTATTGATCCCGTTAGCTCTCGTAAACGTTCGCTATAAATGTCTGCCCGGATCCCGATGCAGAGCAAAGGGATTCTGGTAAGAAATTCAGCGGCCAGCTAAAGCGTAATCGTCAGCGGTGCGGCCAACGTCGTTTCGAGGATCGTACCGCGCGGGATATTGATGCTTGCGCCGCTGGTAAGTATCGATGCGCCGACCCCGACACGTGCGCCCGTGCGCGCACCGGAACTGCCGCCGATGAGTCCGCCCACAGCTGCAGCGCGCGCCGTACGCCCGAAGGTCCTGCCTGCCTCACCCTGGGTTTCTGCCGACAGGCCACCCGTCGAAATGGGGATCAGCTGATCGTGGATCATGAAATCCGTAAATTCGACGGTGAGTTCGGAAGACCCGACCATGCGTCCGGCCTGGCTGGCTTGGGCGATGCGTCCGTGCACGAACGTGCCGCGGGCCACCGCGGTAACACCGTCGACAACGAGCGCACCCTCGAGCTGGCCGCGGAAGCGATGCCCGGCCGAGTGACGGCTGGAGTCGATGGCATCCGTCGTGCGAATGACGAGCCTTGTGCCGGCAGGTACTGTGACAGTGTTGGGATCTGCCGCGGCGTAATAGGCTTCGGCTGCTGCGACGCCAGAACTCAGAAAAATGCCGACGACCTGGTCTTCGGTAAATGCCTCAACTCCGTCCCCCGTGTCGAACATGACGATGCCGTTACTGCTGCCGACGAAATCGCCTTCGAGGAGCGTGCCGTCATAAAGTTCCAGCGTGTCCGCGAAAGATGCACCGCATACGAACGTCGCGAATGCCGCGACGAACAGACTCATAATTTTCTGCATGGTAATCCCTTTGTGTTTTTTCCTGTCTTATGGGAATTGGGCGAATATATCGGCGATTGCATCGTCCAAAACCTGGTTCTGGTTTTCACGCGTACTGTCCGTCACACGCTTGCTTGCCGCGCCCTCCCAGACCAGCTGGTTGCGGGCCCGGTCCACTATATCGACACCGAGTGTACCCTCGATCCGTGCCCAGGGGGTCGAGAAAACCGAAGGTGCTGTGGCTGCTCCAGTCAGCCGCGGGATCGCTGTTGGTGATGATCCTTGGCCCGCTCGAGCACGAAGCGAGAACCAGCGTGCATGCGAATAGATCCAGACTCGTACTTCGTATGACAGGGTGACTCATCTTTTACCCCTTTGGAAAATAACGCGTACGTCTTCGTTGCGCTCACGCTTGTCCATAATGATAGTAGAGTGGCCAAGAATGCTGACGCCTTGGTGTCAATGCAAGTCGGGTTGCTACGTATCAGGGGGGGGACGTATACGAATTCTGCCGGAACGCATGAGATGCCAATCTCCGTTAAGCTCGGCGCAGTGCGTTCGCGCATTGTGGATGAAAGACAACAACACTTAAAACAAAGGTCGGAACATGTCAAAGCCAACGATCGCCCGCGGCGCGATAGCTGCCACCGTCCTGCTGTGCGCAGGAACCGCGTTCTCCTCACCCGATGCACTTGTAGTGACGCCAGAACTCCTCGAGCCGGAGCGGGTTTACTCGCCGTTTGTCGGCCGGGACTATCCGGACCAGGTTTTCTTCGGTGACACGCATTTCCACACCAATCTGTCGTTCGATGCGGGACTCGTCGGCACGACACTGGATGTCGATGACGGTTTTCGGTTTGCCCGCGGCGAGAAAGTCGTCTCGAATACCGGGCAGCCCGTGCAGCTCATTCGCCCGCTGGATTTTCTTGCGATCACCGACCATGCGGAATTCCTCGGACTCGCGACCATGATTCAGACATCTGCACCTGAATTGCTGGCCGATCCGTGGGGTAAGTGGGTCTACGAACGATTCAATGCCGGGCAGGAAGGCCGCATGGAAGCGTTCGCCAATATTATCGAGCACGGCGTCAAGGCCGTGAACCCGATGAGCACCGACGATGCGAAGCGGAGAATCTGGACGGACTTCGTTGCAAAAGCCGACACCTACAACGAGCCGGGTCGATTCACGGCGATGACGGGATTCGAGTGGTCATCGACACCGAAAGGCGACAACCTGCACCGCATCATCCTCTTCAGGGACGGGGCGGAAAAGACCGACCAAACCGTGCCGTTCTCACTTTGGGATAGCGAGGACCCGCAGGATCTCTGGAAGTACCTCGCCGATTACGAAGAGAAGACGGGCGGCCAGGTGTTCGCACTTCCGCACAACGGCAACCTCTCGAACGGCATCATGTTTGGCGAGAAGACGTCGATGGGCAAACGCATGACGCGCGCTTATGCCGAATCCCGCGCGCGATGGGAGCCCCTGCACGAAATGACGCAGATCAAGGGTGACGAGGAAACCCATCCGCTATTGTCGCCCGATGACGAATTCGCCGATTTCGAGAACTGGGACGTGTCAAATCTCGGAGGTTCGGCGCCGAAAGATCCGTCAATGCTGCGATACGAATATGCGCGCTCGGCATTGAAGCTGGGCCTGCAGCTAGGTGACGAACTCGGTGCAAACCCCTATAAATTCGGCCTCATCGGAGCCTCCGATTCGCATACCGCCCTTTCGACGACGCGAGAAGAAAATTTCTTCGGCAAGTACCAGCACACTGAACCCGGTCCTGATCGACATAACGGTGAAGTCATCCCGGCTGAGGATCCCGCACTGCGCGTCCTAACGCAGGAAGAAGGCGCGTCGGGACTCATGGCCGTTTGGGCACGCGAAAACACCCGCGGCGACCTGTTCGACTCGATGCGGCGCAAGGAAGTCTACGCGACGACCGGCACGCGCATTCGTGTGCGGGTGTTCGGCGGTTGGAACTTTGCACCCGAGGATGTCACGACACCGGATTTCGCAGCCAAGGGCTATCACAACGGCGTGCCGATGGGCGGCGATCTCACAGGCGCGCCCGATGGCGTTGCGCCGAGCTTCCTTATTCGTGCGCTGCGCGATCCTGACGGAGCCAATCTCGATCGCGTGCAGGTGATCAAGGGCTGGCTCGACAGCAGCGGCAATACGCACGAGCGAATTTACGATGTGGCGGTATCGGACGGGCGCGAGATCGGCGCCGATGGCCGCGCAAGAGAGCCCGTCGGCAGCACAGTAGATCTCGAAAAGGCCACTTTTACGAACACGATTGGTAACGCCGTGCTTGCCGCCTACTGGCGTGATCCGGACTTCGATCCCGCTGAGTATGCTTTCTATTACGTGCGCGTCATTGAGATTCCGACGCCGCGGTGGACAACCTACGATGCCGCGTTCTTCGGTATCGACCGGCCCGACAAGGTGCCGCCGACCGTACAGGATCGCGCGTACACGTCGCCGATATGGTATTCGCCTGCTAATTAATTAGCGGGTATTGAATGCGACGTCCCATTCGTCGCGCGTCATAGTCTCGCGGAGTACGAAAACCTCGTCGACATAGGTGTCGAGCGCGCCGCGGCGGGCGTCCCAGAGCCGATCGATGACTTCAGTTATGCTCGGCAGCCGGGGCATTCGCCTGTGCGGACGAGAGGACGATCCATTCCTCAGCGGCTGAATGAGACTTGAATTCGATGTGTGCGTCGAGCAACGCGCGTTGCAATCGCATACGTTTCCGGCGCGTGTCGGAAAACAACTCGCCATAGTCTTGCCGCGTCGACTCGTAGTTCAGGAACAAGGTGTGCTCGCGCTGTGCATACGCGAAATTATAGCAAGCTGTAAAAACTCGCGAGCGCGGACTTTGGCTCGTATACTCCGCTGCCGCTCGACCTTCCAACACCCGATTTGGAGTTATTCATGGAATTGCGCAATTTGTTTTTGCTCGCCGCCCTCACGCTGGCGGCGCCGGTTTTCGGTGCTGAGGAAGAGGAAGAGAAAGAGAAGGACCCTCTCGAGGGCAACGTCAAACTGGGCTTTCTCGCAACGTCGGGAAATACGGATACCTCGACACTGAACACGGGGTTCGAGGCGGCCTATACACTCGAGCGCTGGATGCACGAGGCCAGCGCTGCGGCAATCTACTCAGAAGACTCCGGTGTCACGACGGCCGAGGCGTATGAGGCTGCCTGGACCAGTAGCTGGGATCTGACCGAACGCGATTATCTTTTCGGCCGGCTGAACTGGCGCAAGGATCGTTTCGGCGGTTTCAACACGCAGTTCTCACAGACCGCCGGCTATGGTCGCAAGATACTGACGGGCGAAGTGCACACGCTGACCGGAGACCTCGGCGCGGGTGCGCGGCAGTCGGAGGACCAACTGGGCGTGAGCAATAACGAGTTCATTTTCACGGGCGGGCTCGACTACACGTGGAAGTTCAGCGAGACGGCGGAGTTCGGCCAGACCCTCGCGGTCGAGGCTGGCGAAGACAACACCTTCAGCGAGTCCGTGACCTCGGTGTCGACCACGCTGATCGGCGCCTTCCGGTTGGTCGCCTCCTACACGATCCGGCACAACAGCGACGTGCCCATCGGTACGGAAAAAAAGGACACCCGCACCGCAATCTCGCTGCAATACGACTTCTAGTGCTTACCGGTGCATTTCGTCGCCTGTAAGCATTTGAATTAAAAAGAAAAAAACAAGCCCGTATACGGCCGTATTTTTCGCCGAAAAACGCTCCGATTGTTTGCAATGCAAGGGGGGGTCGAGTAGAATTTCGCGCCTTTCGCCCCTCCGGCAGGCTCTATGCTGCCCGGGTGGAGGCCGTGGCGCCGGTACCCAGTCCGGGCGCCGCCTGAATACAACGAATTCCCTTAGGAATCTGGATATCATGAAGACGTTTTCTGCCAAACCCGCAGAGGTCCGGCGCGACTGGTATGTCGTCGACGCAACGGGCAAGACTCTGGGTCGCCTGTCGACCGAGATCGCACGCCGCCTGCGTGGCAAGCACAAGCCGGAGTACACGCCGCATGTGGATACGGGCGACTACATTGTCGTCGTCAATGCGGAGAAGATTCGGGTGACGGGTAACAAGCTCAAGGACAAGATGTACCACCGCTACACTGGTTACATCGGCAACCTGAAGTCAGTCAATCTCGAGAAGCTGCTCGACGAGAAGCCTGAGCGCGCGATTCAATATGCGGTCAAGGGCATGCTGCCGAGGGGTCCGCTGGGCCGCAAGATGCTGTCGAAGTTGCGAGTTTTTGCAGGTCCTGAACACAAGCATGCTGCGCAGCAGCCAATGCCGCTGGACGTCAACGCCTGACTCCGGGCGAGAGAATTGAGGCCAAATAATGAGTGAAACAGCTTTCTACGGTACGGGTCGTCGCAAAACGTCGACGGCGCGTGTTTATCTGACGACGGGTGGTGGTGATATCACGGTCAACAACCGGCCGCTGGACGTGTTTTTCGGTCGCAAGACGGCACAGATGATCGTCCGCCAGCCACTCGAACTCATGCAGCTGACGGACAAGTTCAACGTCAACGTCTCGGTCAGGGGCGGCGGCACCACCGGTCAGGCAGGCGCCATACGTCACGGCCTGACGCGTGCTTTGATGCAGTACGACGAGTCACTGCGTCCGGGGCTCCGTAAAGCAGGCTTTGTGACCCGCGATGCGCGCGAAGTCGAGCGCAAGAAAGTCGGTTTGCGTAAAGCCCGCCGCGCTACGCAGTACTCGAAGCGCTAACCTGACAGATCCCGATTTGGGGGATCGTCTAGTGGTAGGACTACGGACTCTGACTCCGTCAACGGGGGTTCGAATCCCTCTCCCCCAGCCAAAAACAAAAAAGGGCCCTCAAAGAGGGCCCTTTTTGTTTTTTGCTTGTGGGGGGCTTGGGATTCGAATCCTGTTCGACAAGTCCGCGTAGCGACTTGCTCGCACGCAGCGCGAGAATCCCTCTCCGCCGACACTAAAAAAAGGCCCTCATCGAGGGCCTTTTCTGTTTCTTAACTTGTGGCGAGCTCGGAATTACCGACTCTCCAGTATCCGCAGCTCCACACGCCGGTTCTCGGCCTTGCCCTCGGTCGTCGCGTTATCCGCGATCGGTTCCCTTTCGCCGTAGCCTTTCGCAGTCAGATTGTTCGGGTGCACACCACGGTTGATCATGTAATCGCGAACCGTGTAAGCACGGCGCTCTGACAGGCCGAGGTTCAGCATGTCGTTGCCGTCGGAATCGGTATGACCGGCGACTTCGACCACCAGGTGCGGGTTCTTCTTCAACCAGTCGGCAGCGTCATCCAGAACCTGCTCTGCGCCGGTCAACAGGCGATCCGAGTTAGATGCGAAATTGACCCCGCGTAATTCATAGGTGCCCCCGATTTCACAACCATTCACATCCACCGGCGCACCGGCGCGTGTGTTCGGACAGTCGTCACGGTGATTGAGCACGTTGTCGTTATCGTCGTCGCGTTCGCAACCATTCACATAGATCGCAGCACCTGAAACCGTATTCGGGCACTCGTCAATATTGTCAGTCACGCCATCGTGGTCGGCGTCACTGATACATCCATAGTCATCGACTGGCGCCCCCGTGGGCGTATTAGCACACAAATCCTTGCGATCCATCACGCCGTCGCCGTCGCTGTCCACGAAGATTTCGCAGCCGTCTTTGTCGACCGTCGCCCCCAGCTCCGAGTACAGACATTGATCCACGTCATCCCGCACGCCGTCCTTATCCGTATCTTCGATCCGTGGTGGTGCGGTTCTGACGTGACCGAACGAATACTGCACACCGAGGGTGCCGATCCAATCGGTGAAGTTGTTGTTGCTTTCAAGCGCAAACCGGGCCCGATACTCGCCGCGGATCGCGAATGCGCTTCGCCCAACGTCCCAGGTGAAGCCAAAGCCCGCCGTTGCACTCGGGCGATTCTCTTCACTGCCCAGGTCTGTCTCAGTTCCCAGGTAGCCGATGCCGGCGAGGACATAGGGCGAAAACACACCGTCTGGATTCAGGTTGCTGAGCACGTTCAGCCCAATATCCAGAAACTTCTGGCTTCCTTTTTGTGTGACCGTCGGCCAGCTTGGCCAGCCGTCGTATTCCGAGTAGCCAAGCACTCCATCGAGATAAAACACATCGGTTAGTCTGTAACCGACATTGAATTGACCGCCGCCGACAGAGGCGTCGAGCCGCCGATCGGGATCGTCATCGAAGTAAGCGACGGAGCCGGCCAGATACCAGTCACTCGCGTCCGCCGCCGCTTCAGAAAGCGGCGATACCAGCAAAAATATCGTCAGGAAATACAGCGCCTTATTCATCGGATCACAGATTATGAAAAATTCAGTTGCACGAGATTAGACTCACAGGCTGCCCTCATCTGTGCGTTAGGTCACAAGCTGGGGAGAACTCTACCAGCAAATGAGCGCCGGCGTAATTCAACTATCGTCAATAATGTTGCAACGCAACGCAATCGAATTGAGTGTGCTCAGGCTCGCAGCTCCCGTATTCCGGAATCGCTGCCTATCAGCAGGATATCCGCAGGCCGCTGCGCAAATATCCCGACCGTCAGTATCCCGGGAATCTGATTCAGGCGGTTTTCCATCTCCAGCGGGTTGCTGATCGCGAGGTCGTGCACGTCGAGAATATGGTTGCCGTTGTCCGTCACGAAATTTTCGCGCCAGATCGGTTGCGCACGCATCTTGACGAAACTGCGGGCAACGAACGCCTGGGCCATCGGCAAAACCTCGATCGGCAGTGGAAAGCTCCCGAGCATGCCGACAAGCTTGCTTTCGTCGACAATGCAGACAAAGCGTCTGGCCGCTCCCGCGAGCACCTTCTCCCGCGTCAGCGCGCCGCCGCCTCCCTTGATCAAATGCAGGCGTTTGGTGGCCTCGTCGGCACCATCGATGTAAACATCAACATTGCCGACTTCATTCAACGTCGAAACCTGGAAGCCCCTCTCTTCGAGCAGAGCGGTCGTCGCCTTGGAGCTCGACACGACGCGGTCGATCCGATCCCTGATGTCCGGTAGCAATTCGACAAGGATATTGACGGTCGAACCAGTGCCGACACCGAGGTTCACGCCGGGCTCGATGAACTCGAGGGACGCCTCGGCGGCATTACGTTTGTTGTCAGATGATGTCATGCGTTCGGGCCAATTAGCTGACCGGCGTGAGCTTAGCTGATCGACTCACGAACTGCCACGCCGACACGCAGATTTGAGACGCCTGTCGCGGTTATGGATCCCGGTCGCCGCAAAAAAAAGTGCCCGCTTTCGCGGGCACTTTTGTCTGCTGGAAGAAGGCTCAGGCGGTATTCACACTAATGTCGTGAGCGCCTGTTCTCCAGCTAAGACCAGCTAGCGTTACTTCTTCCGGGAAGCCTTTCTCCTGGTGGCTTTCCGTTTCGTCTTACGCTTCGCTTTCTTTTTGGCCTTTCTCTTGGCCTTCTTTTTGGTCTTGCGCTTGGCTACTTTACGCTTGGCCTTTTTCTTGGCCTTACGCTTCGTCTTACGCTTCGTCTTACGCTTGGCCTTTTTCTTGGCCTTACGCTTCGTCTTACGCTTCGCCTTCTTCTTGGCTTTCTTTTTAGTCTTGCGCTTCGTCTTCTTCTTAGCCTTTCTCTTAGCTTTCTTCTTAGTCTTGCGCTTGGCTACCTTCCGTTTAGCCTTCTTTTTGGTTTTCCTTTTCGTCTTACGTTTTGCAGCTTTCTTTTTCGTCTTACGTTTTGCGGGTTTCTTCCGCGCCGTTACTTTACGCTTCTTAGCGACTTTGCGCTTCGAAGCCTTCTTGCGTGACTTCTTTTTGGTAGCCATGATTATCTCCGTGTCGGGTACCCGGCGTTGAGTATATACAACAAAATCAAAAAATCCAGCGGGTTAGATCACACATTCGATGGTCTGAATCATCTGAAATCTTTGCATCGTTGTTGTCGCAAAGCCCGGTTACATGATCTCGGTTTTTATGTTCGTCGCCGTTTTGTACAAGTCACTGCGATCCGAACTCGAAATCTGACATCCAGGCAGGTGCTGATTTGCGATTTCCTGTATACATCAGTGTCTCAATTCGTATTGAGATACAGATCACACCTGAGAACTGCGGACGTGCGGTGCGTAATGTCACGCGGACTCGCAGAAAACGCGATAAAGCCGTATATCCCAAGGCTTTGGCGAGATTTTCTCGATTTTTTGGCACTCGAACGCAAGGCCGACAAGCTTTGGTCGCAACCAACATTGTCTCCACTGAAGGAACGCAAACGCCCGATCGAAGTAACCGCCGCCCATGCCGATTCGATTGCGTTGTTCATCGAATGCAACGACCGGTGTCACGACGATATCAATGTCTGCGGGACGGATAATTTCTGTTGATTGAGGCTCCCACAGGCCGAAACGATTTCTTATGAGCGTCGTTTCGGGGTGCATTCCATGAAACGACATTGAACCGTGCTTATCGACAACTGGCGCAAAAACGCGCTTTTTTGCGCGCCACGCGCGTTCGATGATTGCACTTGTATCGACTTCGTCCCAAGCAGCCAGGTAACACGCGACCGAACGACTGCTAAAGAAATGTTGGCTGTTGAGAAAGCGATCGGTGATTCGACGCGACGCGACGTCGCGTTCGTGTGCATGCATTGATCGGCGCGCATTCTTCGCCGTCTCACGAAGCTTTGCTGCAGAGGAGTAAGATGCAGTCATCGAGTAATTGTGCAGGCGTCGGATGGAAAGCGCCCCCCGCCTGTGCCGTTACGAACCGTCGCTCTCGAACCGGAGCAACAGGTGGGGTCAGCCGTGGTAGCAACAGGCTTTCCGTTATCTCGGCGACCGAGATTTCGGTCCTGCGCAAATGCTACCGACAGTGCGCGACCCCGAGGTAAAGATTTAGGGTCGAAAGGTTTCCAGGTCGATATCGAACACTGCAGGGGGCGCCAATTCTTTAATCGCTACGACCGCGTCACAAGTCCAGCTGCCGGGAATCTCCCAGCGCGTTCTCGACACGATCTGTGATGAGTTTCAGGCGATCGCTGACGTCGCCATCGAAGAACCTGTCGCGCGCTTGCGCCTGCAACAGGTCGTTTGCCATATTCAGTGCCGCCATGACTGCAATGCGATCGAGACCGACGACGCGGCCGCTATCCCGAATCTCGCGCATTTTCGCGTTCAGGACTTCTGCGGAATCCAGTAACTCCGTGCGCTCCTCGACAGGGCAGGCAACCTGGTACTCCTTATCGAGAATTCTGACGCTCACCTGTGCGTAGTGTTCAGTCATTGTCAGGTTCCTTGCTCCATCGCCTTCAGTCTACCGATCATCGCCTCGACTCGCGCCCGCACCTGTTCATTTTTCTGCAACAGATTGGCGCGTTCCGCGGTAAGTATGTCCTGTCGCTGCTTGAGCGACTTGTTTTCGTCCTGAAGCTGGTCGCAGACTCGTACCAGCGCATCAACGCGCTTCTCGAGACGCTTGAGCTCATGCTCGAACGTTGCATTTATGTTGTCAGCCATACAGGTCAATATAGACACGCATTACGGCAGAATCAATCGCCAATGTGACGTAATTCGGGCGAGCGTGGCCAGTCGGCGGTATAAGTGGGATCATTACCATACGCTGCACCAGTACGAGCATCCGGCCTATGCAATCCGACATCGATTTCGACACACTGAATGACGCGCTCAGGCGCTGTGGCGCGACCTGGGACGCGGCACAGGCCCACGGACTGTTGTCGAGCAGGCTTGCGATTATCGGCGTTGAGGGCGGTCCTGACTGGCTGCAACAGGTACTCGACGGATCCGATCCGGCGAATGCACTGCGCAGCGAGTGCGAAAACCTGTTGAATGCCTTGTTTCAGGTGACATACCGACGATTGTCGGAGCGCTTGTCAGAATTTTCGCCACTTTTGCCCGATGACAGCGTCAATGCGTCAAACCGTGCGATGGCGCTTGGGCACTGGTGTGAGGGATTTCTGCACGGTCTCGTGTCCGCTAACCACGGTGACACGCTGAAAGAGCGCCTTGCCGCCGATCCGCTCGCCGATATCATCAGGGACATGCTGCAGATTACCCGCGCTGTCGCGGATGAAGATACTGACGACGAGGCCGATGAAGTTGCGTATGTGGAACTCGTCGAGTATCTGCGTGTGGCGGCTCAACTGACCTACGAAGAGCTTGCCGAATTTCGGCAACCCGGTGAGTCGGCAATTGATGCTCCGGAGACACTGCACTAGTGTCCTGGCGCGGGTAGAATACGCTCCGCCCGCAACCCTCACTCCAGGCACACAGAATGAACAGCAAGGAATTCGTCCGTCGCCGCAAGCAACTTCTGAGCATGGTCGGCGCGGAAGGCATCGCGATCCTGCCCGCAGCGCCGGTACGCACTCGCAGTCGCGATATCGAGCACCGCTACCGTCAGGACAGCGACTTTTATTACCTGACCGGGTTCGCCGAACCCGACGCGGTCGCAGTGCTCGTCCCCGGCCGAGATAACGGCGAGTACCTGTTGTTTTGTCGAGAGCGTGATTCGGAGAAGGAACGCTGGGACGGCTCGCGCGCAGGTCCGGACGGCGTGGTCGAGTTGCACGGTGCCGATGATGCATTCCCGATTGACGACATCGATGACATTCTCCCCGGAATCCTGGAATCGTGTACGCGCGTCTACTACACCATGGGCATGTATTCCGACTTCGACGCGCGCATCACGGACTGGGTCAAGTCACTGCGGTTACGGGAGTCGAGGGGTGTGCATACACCGCAGGAATTCGTGGCGCTCGATCACCTGTTGCACGATATGCGGCTGTACAAGAGTCGCGCGGAGGTGTCCGTCATGCGCAAGGCGGCGAAGGTCGCCGTTCAGGCTCATACGCGGGCGATGCGATTCGTGCAGCCGGGGCAGTTCGAATACGAGGTCGAAGCGGAATTTGCCCATGAATTTCGCCGTAACGACGCATGGATCTCCTATAGTCCGATTGTTGGTGGCGGCGCCAATAGTTGCACGCTTCACTACGTGGACAATGCGGCTGAGCTCAAGGACGGGGACCTGCTGCTGATCGACGCGGGCTGCGAGCTCGACTACTACGCTTCGGACATTACGCGGACGATTCCTGTCAACGGCAAATTCACGCCCGAGCAGCGCGCGGTTTACGAGATCGTCCTCGAAGCGCAACTCGCCGCAATCGAAAAAACCCGCCGTGACAATCACTGGAACGAACCGCACGATGCAGCCGTCAAGGTCATTACCAAAGGGCTCAAGAAGCTCGGTTTACTAAATGGGACATTGCCGAAGCTGGTCAAGGACGGTGCTTACCGCGAGTTCTATATGCACCGCACCGGGCACTGGCTCGGTATGGATGTGCACGATGTCGGCGACTACAAAGTCGGTGACGAATGGCGCTTGCTCGAGCCGGGCATGGCGATGACGGTGGAGCCCGGGATATATCTTCCTGCAAGCCGCAAGGTTCCGGCGCGCTTCAGAAACATCGGCATTCGTATTGAAGATGACGTCGTTGTCACGAGTAATGGCGCCGACGTGCTCAGTAAAGGGCTCGTGAAGGAACCGGATGACATTGAAGCGTTGATGCAGGGCTGACGGTGGACGGCACCGCGAAAAAGCAGTACGACATCGTCATCGCTGGTGGGGGCATGATTGGCGCGAGTCTCGCGCTGGCACTTGCCCCGCTGCAATTGCGTGTGGCCGTCGTAGAAGCTGTCGCACGAGGCGAGGCGCAGCAGCCAAGCTTCGACGACCGTTCGACGGCGCTATCAAGAAGTACCCAGCGCATGTTCGAGGCGATGGGGCTTTGGGACGATGTGATTGCGGCATCCACACCCATCCGCCGTATCCATGTATCCGATCGCGGTCGCTTCGGATTCTCGCATCTCGACGCGGCCGAGCAGGGCGTCGAGGCGTTGGGCTATGTCGTTATCAATCGTGTTCTCGGTGAGGTATTGCAGACGGCGCTCGGCGGGCTCGAGCTCGTCGACGTGATTTGTCCGGCACGTGTTGTCGACATCGATACAACGCCCGATTTCGCATCGGCAACGATTGAGCATGAGGATGGTCGCAAACAGCATCTGGACTGCCAATTACTCGTTGCTGCTGACGGTGCCAACTCGGCGGTACGTCCGATGATGGGCATCTGTGCCAGCAAGGGCGAATATGGCCAGCACGCGGTTATTGGCAACCTGCTGCCGGAAAAGAGCCTGGACTACTGCGCGTATGAGCGCTTTACCGATCAGGGACCGCTCGCGCTGTTGCCGGTTGCCGATAACAGGGCGGGATTCGTCTGGACGGTGGCTAGCGGCGACGCGGATCGCGTGCTCGGTCTTAATGACGACGCATTCCTGGCGGAATTGCAGTCGGCATTCGGGAATCGGTTGGGCACGTTTTCACGCGTAGGCAAAAGAGCCGCTTACCCGTTGTCGCTAAGCAAGGCGATGCGGCTTACTGCGACACGTAGCGTGCTCGTCGGCAACTCGGCGCACGGCCTGCATCCGGTTGCCGCGCAGGGATTCAATCTCGGTATGCGCGACGTCGCTGCGCTCTGTGACTGCATCGCGGACGCGCGTAATGAAGATGCGGCAGCAGGCACCGGCAGCCCGGAGCTGTTGCGTCGATACGCCGAGTGGCGTCGCAGCGATCAGGGCAAGCTCGTGCGACTGACCGACGGCATCGTGCGTTTGTTCGGCAGTTCGCGACCGCCGCTGCGCGTGGCACGAAACATCGGCATGCTCGGCTTCGACCTGATCCCTGGTGTCCGATCCTTGTTCGCGCGCCAAATGATGGGACTCGCCGGTCGTCTTCCCCGGCTGTCACGTGGCGTGCCGTTGCGATGAAGCGGCGTTATGAAATCGTCATTGTCGGCGGTGGCGTCACCGGGCTCACGACCGCTGCGCTGCTTGCGCACGGGGCGCACTCAGACGCGCTACGCGTAACGCTGGTGGATGCGTCACCGAGGCCGGCGTACGAAGCGTCTGATGATGTTGCGCTGCGCGTTTCGGCTATTGCGTCAGGCTCGGCCGATATCATTGCCTCGTTCGGCGCATGGGACCGAATCGCCTCCACGCGCCTGTGCCCGTACCAGCATATGCGAGTCTGGGACGAAGCCGACGAGGCGGATAGTCCGTCAACATTGCGTTTCGACGCCGACGAATTTGGCGTGGCGCAGCTCGGATTCATCGTCGAAAACGTGTTGATGCAGGACACTATATTAAGGGTGCTCGACAAAACGGACGTCAATCTGCGCTTTATGTCGCCGATTGGCGGAATCGAGCGCGACGGTGAGCAATATTGGCTCGAACTCGAGGATGGTCGACGGCTCGATGCGGATCTCGTCATCGCGGCCGACGGCGCGCGATCGTTCTTACGCGAGGCTGTAGGCATAAAGGTGGCAACCTGGCCTTACGCGCAGACGGCGTTCGTCACACACCTGCGGCCGCAGCACCCACACGGGAATATGGCGCGACAGCGGTTCCTTGCGGACGGGCCACTCGGCATGCTGCCGCTTGCGGACGGGCGGATTTCAGTGGTCTGGTCGACAACGGCGGCGACGGCGGAACGCGCGCTGGGCGCGAACGACGACGAACTCGGTCGCCTGCTCAGCGAGGCGTCCGACCATGTGCTGGGCGACCTGGCGGTCGAGGGCCCAAGGGGCGCATTTCCGTTGTGCGCGCAACACGCGCGTCATTATGTTCTGCCACGCCTTGCCCTGATCGGCGATGCGGCGCATGCTGTTCACCCGCTGGCCGGACAGGGCGCGAACCTGGGATTACAGGACGCTCGCGTGCTTGCCGAGGTCATAGAAGAAGCAATAACCAAGGGCGAACATCCGGGGGACAGGCCCGTATTGAGACGCTACGAGCGCACACGCAAGGGCGCTAACGGGACGATGCTGCATTTCATGACGGCGCTGAACCGTCTGTTTGCATCGGGTTCCCCGACACTCGGTGAACTGCGTCGTGCCGGAATGCGGCTTTTCAATGCCAGCGGGCCGGTTCGCGAACGTGCCGTGAAAACAGCGCTGGGGTCTGGTCGGTAACAGTCGGACCGGGATCGTACAAAGCGCGACGGTTGTGTGAGGACTTTATGAAGCAGCGATACGTCTATGCGCTCGCCGCAATGTTGGCCGTCATCGGCCTCGCCGTTTTCATTTACAAATGGCAAGTGCTGGGATTTCCGCTGACGGAAAACCTGGAAAAGCCGGTGTGGACGATCGAGTCCGCCATCAAATTCGATTCGGGCCCAGGATCGATCAAGGTCAACCTGCATATCCCGACACTGACACCGGGCTTTCGCACGCTCAACGAGAATTCGGTGTCGCGCGGCTACGGCTTCGCCCTGAACTATGGCAGCGGCGGCCGTGAAGCGCAGTGGGCGATACGCCGTGCCGATGGACCGCAGACGATCTACTACCGGATATCGGTATTCGAAGACGACACGAGCGAGCAGGCGGACACGACACCGCCGTTCCCGCCGCAGCCGGTGATCAATGAACCCTTCAGGACCGCAGTCGACGTCATTCTCGCGGACGTCGAGGATCATTCTGCGGATACCGCCTCGTTTACATCGGAGTTATTGCGGCACATGAACGATCCGTCACCGGATCCCAATGTCGAATTGCTGATGTCCGATGTTGAGGACGATGCCGACTTTGTTGACATCGTCACTACGATGCTTGCTGCGGCACGTATTCCCGCGCGCATGGTGCGGGGTTTCGAGCTGGACGGCAGGCAGCGGCGGGCAAACCTCCAGCCTTGGCTGGAAGTGCACGATGGCGACCGCTGGCGATATTTCAATCCGACCACCGGCGAGGAGAACCTGCCGCAGCGCTTCCTCGTCTGGTGGCGCGGTAACGAGTCTCTGATCAATGTCGAGGGCGGCAGCAATGTCCATGTCGATTTCGCCGTACAGGAGAACCACCTCGATGCCGTCGCTATTGCGGAAACCCGGTCGGCCAAACAGGGAGTCCGGCTCATCGATTTTTCTCTCTACAGCCTGCCGATTCAGACGCAGGCCGTGTACGGCGTATTGCTGATGATTCCTATCGGCGCGCTGGTGATGGTGGTTATGCGCAATATCGTCGGTATCGATGCCTTCGGTACGTTCATGCCCGTGTTGATCGCGCTGGCGTTTCGCGAGACCAAACTGCTCTGGGGTGTGGTGTTGTTTACTTTGCTGGTCGCCCTGGGGCTGAGCATCCGCTTCTTGCTCGAACGATTACGATTGCTACTCGTGCCGAGACTCAGCGCAGTTCTGATTGTCGTGGTCCTGCTCATGCTCGTGATCAGTCTGATGTCGCATAAGCTCGGCATGGAAACGGGGCTTTCCGTCGCGTTATTTCCGATGGTCATTATCGCGATGACGATTGAACGCATGTCCGTTGTCTGGGAGGAGCGAGGCGCCGCTGATGCGATGCGCGCCGGCGGTGGTAGCCTGCTTGTCGCTATGGCGGCCTACATATTTATGGGCATGAGCTGGCTGGAACACCTTATATTTACGTTTCCTGAGCTGCTGCTCGTCGTACTTGCGGTCGTCCTCCTTGCGGGTCGCTATACGGGCTATCGCCTGCTTGAACTCGGTCGCTTCAAGGCGCTCGCGGATAACTGATGTTTGCGACGGCAAAAAGACTACGTGCATCTGGCGTGCTCGGACTCAACGAGCGCAACGCCAATTTCATCATGCGGCTCAATCCACGTCGCTTGTATCCTCGTGTGGACGACAAGGCGTTAACCAAGGAGCTCGCACTGCACGCGGGCATGGCCGTGCCGGATCTCTACGGCATTATTGCGAACCAGGGCGAGGTGCGGCGATTCGCAGAGATCGTCGCCGACAAGGACAGTTTCGTCGTCAAGCCGGCGCAGGGCAGCGGTGGCGACGGCATCCTCGTCGTCATCAGCCGCAGTCAACGCAAGAGAGACTGCTACCGCCTGGCGAGCGGTGTACTGATTTCCAAAGCCGAGATCGAGTACCACCTTGCGAATATCGTTAGCGGTCAGTACAGCCTGAGCGGCAATCCCGACAAGGCGCTCATCGAATACTGCGTGCGGTTCGATCCGATATTCGCGCAGGTGAGTTACCAGGGCGTGCCGGACATCAGGATCATCGTGTATCGGGGTTACCCGATGATGGCAATGGTCCGGCTGCCGACGCGCGCATCGGACGGCAAAGCCAACCTTCACCAGGGGGCCGTCGGCGCCGGGGTGGATATCGCGCTCGGTGAAACGCTGACAGGCGTTTTAAAAAACGACGTCGTCGACGATCATCCGGATACGGGTGCGCTGATCTCCGGTTTGAAGATCCCGGAGTGGGATTTCATCCTCGAATCGTCGGCACGTGGATACGAGGTAACCGGTCTCGGTTACCTCGGCGTCGACATGGTCATCGATCGCGAACGCGGGCCATTGATCCTGGAAATGAACGCGCGACCCGGGCTCAACATCCAGATTGCGAATTGCACGGGACTCGCCTGCCGTATCGCCCGTATCGACGAAATTTACGACGAAAAAGCCAAGCCCGCCGAACGGGCGCGCATCGCCCGCCGCGAGTTTTCTGCCGAACGGCAGATCTCGATCTTCTGAAAAAGGCCTCTGACCCCTTATCGTGATGGCTTGACGATTGTTGGGCGGGCGGCTCTGTCTGCGAGTTGTGCCTCGAGCCAGGCGTCCATGCGTTGTTGCAGGATGTCGAGCGGCAGGGCGCCGGCGCCGAGCAGTTCGTCGTGGAAGGCACGCACGTCAAAGTCATCTCCGAGCGCCGCCTCGGCACTTGCTCGCAGCGACATGATCTTCAACTGACCGATCTTGTACGCGAGCGCCTGCCCGGGCATGACGATGTAACGGTCGATCTCGTTGACGATGTCATGTTCGGTTTTGGCGGCATTGTCTTTGAAGAAGTCGATGGCCTGCTGTCGCGTCCAGCCTTTGTAATGAATTCCCGTGTCGACGACGAGCCTTACGGCACGCCACATGTCGTAGGTCAGTGCGCCGAATCTCGAGTAGGGGTCTTCATACAAGCCGAGGTCGTAGCCGAGGCTCTCGCTGTAAAGTCCCCAGCCTTCGACGAATGCTGTGAAACCGGAGTAGCGGCGAAAGTTCGGCATGTCGCCGATTTCCTGCTGGATGGCCAGTTGCAGGTGATGTCCGGGCATCGCCTCGTGAACGGATAGCACCTCGATCTCGTACTTCGGCCGTACTTCGGGTTTGTACAGGTTGACCCAGTAGATGCCCGCTCGACTGCCGTCGGCGGCGGGGCGCGAGTAGTACGCCGTCGTCGTATCCGGCGCGATGGAATCCGGTATCGGCTTCACGCCATACGGCATGCGAGGCAATATACCGAACAGCTTCACGAGTTCCGGATCGATGCGCTTGCTCGTTGCGAGATACGCTTCGTAAAGATCCTCGGGATCGTCGTAGTAGAACTGTGGGTCCGTCCTGAGGAACGTGAGAAATTCCTGAAAGTCGCCATCGAACTCGAGCTCGTCGATGATCAGTTGCATTTCGTCGCGAATACGTTTGACTTCGTCGAGACCGAGCCGGTGAATTTCATCGGGTGTCATGCGAGTCGTCGTGAAACGTCGCGCCAGGAATTCATACCAGGCGCTGCCATTCGGCAGGTTCGACAAGCCGACACTTTCGCGCGTGTCTGGCAGGTAGGTCTTATCAAAGTAGGTTGCCAGTTCGCGATAGGCCGGGACCACAACGTCCTCTATCGTCTCGACCGCAGCATCGCGGAGCCGCTGCTGCTCATCGAGCGCTATGGTCTCCTGCATCGTTTCGAAGATGCGATAAAACGGGCTTTCGGCTCCATCCTCGACGAGTTGCACCGCGATCTGGTCCGGGATGCGCTCCATCAGCACGCGCGGCAGCACCGTCTCTTCCTTGCGGCCGCGATTGGCGCGCTCAATCGTCTGTTCGATGACCGCGTCGATCTTGCCCATGCGCGCTAGCCAGTCCTCGTAGTCCTGCACCGTATCGAAACGAAGGTATTCGGCCTGGCTGTCCAGGTTCTGCACGCCACCGCGTTGACTGAACGGCATCAGGTGAGCGTTGAACTGGTGGGCGTCGACACTCTGTTGCAGCGCGCGCCGAAACAGCTCGTAATTGAGTTGATCGGATTCGGACAATGCTTGTTTGTCGAGGGCATAGACCCGGCGCAGGAACTCCCGTGTTGCTGTGTGCCGGTTCTCGTAGCCATCGAGACTGCCATCGCGCCATTCGGTGTTATAGCGTCGGTCGCCCTGCCGCGAGGCCATCATCGGGTTCTGCGCGAGCTGCCACTCCCAGGCTTCATCGAGCAGTGCGGCAAAGTCCTCGCCGGTATCGCCCCACGCGGCGATTCCCGTAAAAAAACAGGCACTTATGATTAGCAGGATCGATTTTTTCATTGTTGTCTCCACGCAGTCATGGCCGCCCATGTTACCGGCGTCTGCGCGGCTGGCAACCGTTACGGCCTTTGGCTATGATGACGCGCACTAATCGATAGCGTCCGCAGAAGAGACCCCACGAAAAACGGGGCGCCGAAGGCGCAACACGCCCGGAAACGCTCAGGCAAAAGGACTGTGACCGCTGATTAGCTCTGGAGAGTGGCTGATGACAGCCCACCGAAGGGGTAAGTGACGACCTTTCTATCGAATGGGTCATTGATCTCTCAGGTTTGAAGGACAGAGGGGCGGCAGGCTGAACGGCCTGCCGCCCTTTCTAAATTGCGCCGGAGGGAAGCATGGGTAAGAAGACACCAAAACATCACAAGCACGTTGAAGCCGGCGCCAAGATCGTGGATTTCGGTGGTTGGGATATGCCGCTGCACTACGGTTCGCAGAAGGAAGAACATCATGCCGTGCGCCGGCATGCCGGGATGTTCGACGTTTCCCATATGACCATCGTCGACCTGCACGGCGAACGTGCCAGGGATTTCCTGCGTTATCTGCTCGCGAACGACGTCGCCAAGCTTCAGGAGTACGGCAAAGCGCTCTACACCTGCATGCTCAATGAGGACGGCGGCGTCATCGATGACCTCATTGTGTATTTTCTCGGTGATCTCAAATATCGTCTTATCGTCAACGCTGCGACGCGCGAAAAAGACCTCGCGTGGATCCATCGGCAAGCGGAGGCATTCGGCGTGTCGATTCAGGAGCGGGCGGAATTGGCGATGCTCGCCGTGCAAGGCCCGAAGGCGCGCGAATTGGCGGCACCGTGCATCGACGCAGAGTGGCGGGAGGCTGCGCTCGAGCTCAAGCCGTTCCATGGCATGGAGGCCGGGGACTTCTTCATCGCACGCACCGGGTACACGGGCGAGGATGGTTGGGAAATTGTAATGCCGGCCGTGGCGGCACCGTCGTTGTGGGATCGATTGATCGCTGCCGGCGTGCAACCTTGTGGACTAGGTGCACGGGACACGCTGCGCCTCGAGGCCGCGATGAATCTGTATGGCAACGACATGGACGAGACCGTTTCACCGCTCGAGTCGGGCCTAACGTGGACGGTCGCCTGGGACCCGGCGGATCGTGATTTTATTGGTCGTGGCGCGCTCGAGAAACAGCGCGGTGACAGCAGCAAGCGGCGCTTTGTCGGCTTGCTTCTCGAGGGCAAGGGCGTATTGCGAGGACATCAACGAGTCGTCGTCGATGATATCGGCGAGGGTGAAATCACCTCCGGTGGCTTCTCGCCCACCATAGGGCGATCCATCGCGCTGGCCCGTGTCCCGGCCGGCAATTACGATCGCGCGCAGGTCGATATTCGCGGCAAGCTTCTTGACGTGCGCGTCGTCAAGACACCGTTCGTTCGGAACGGGCAAATACGTATCGACGTTTGATGTCGTAACGGCGATAAAGCACAAACACCAGGGGAGAAGAAAAATGAGCGAATTGCCAGGGGATCTGCAGTACACCAACGATCATGAATGGTTGCGGCGTGAAGACGACGGCAATGTCACGATCGGCATTACGGATCATGCGCAGTCGGCGCTCGGCGATCTCGTGTACGTCGAATTGCCCGAAGTCGGCCAGGAGGTCGAGAATGGCGGCGACATGGCCGTCGTCGAATCCGTGAAGGCGGCATCCGACGTCTATGCGCCGATTTCCGGCACTGTTGTCGGGGTCAATGATGGTCTGGCGGACGACCCGGAGGCCATCAACAACGATCCGTATGGAGACGGCTGGATCGTCAAACTGCAACCGGGCGGCGATGAAAGCGATCTGCTCTCGCCGGACGCGTATCAATCCTTACTTGACGAACTCGACGACTAAAGACGGTTTACACCATGCCCTTCATACCCCATACCCAGGACGACACCGACGAAATGCTCGAGGCGATCGGCGCCGGTAGTATTGACGAGTTGTTCGACGAGATTCCGTCCGATCTGATGATCGATTCGCTCGATGGCGTCCCCGACGCCATGAGCGAGATGCAGATATCCCGGCTAATGCGCGATCGCGCTGCCATGGACGGTGCGCCGCTCTGCTTCATCGGGGCGGGTGCTTACGAGCACCATATCCCGCAAGCTGTCTGGGACATCGCGACGCGCGGCGAGTATTACAGCGCCTACACGCCGTACCAGGCGGAAGCGAGTCAGGGCACGTTGCAGACGATCTACGAGTACCAGACGATGATCACGGAGCTGACCGGTCTCGATGTCAGCAATGCGTCGTTATATGACGGTGCATCCGGACTCGCGGAGGCGGCACTGATGGCGGTGCGCAGTAACCGCGCTGTGAAAACGGGCAAGGTGTTTCTGGCGCCGGGCGTCAACCCGACCTACTGCAAAGTCGCCATGGCGATCGCGAGCAGCCAGGGGCTGACCTTCGACTACCTACCGATGGATCACGGCACGGGCAACGTCGCTTTCGATGGGCTCAGCGACGAGGCCAACCCGGTTGCCGTGGTTATCCAGCAGCCGTCATTCCTGGGCACGCTCGAGGACGTCGACCGACTCACGGATTGGGCGCACGCGCGAGGTGCCTACGTCATCGCCATTGCGAACCCGACATCGCTCGCGCTACTCAAAGCACCGGGACACTGGGGCGAGGCGGGCGCCGACATCGCCTGTGGGGAAGGCCAGCCCCTCGGCGTGCCGTTGTCGTCGGGCGGGCCGTACTTCGGTTACATGACCTGCAAGCAAAAACACGTACGGCAGATGCCGGGACGCATCATCGGCCGCACGACGGACCTCGAGGGCAAGCCGGGTTTTGTGCTGACGCTGCAGGCTCGTGAGCAGCACATCCGGCGCTCAAAGGCGACGTCGAACATTTGTACGAATCAGGGGCTGATGGTTACGGCGGCGACGATCTACATGTCGTTGCTCGGCACAGACGGGCTCGCGAGCGTCGCCAGGCAGTCGGCAGGCAATACGGCGCGCCTGGTCGACGGATTGACATCAATTGACGGCGTCGAGCGCCTGTTCGACGGACCGGCCTTCCACGAGATGGCGTTAGGTTTCGATCGTCCCGTGGCCCCGGTTCTCGCGGCTCTTGCCGACAGGGACATCCTGGGCGGCTACGATCTGTCGACGGACTTTCCCGATCTCGGCCCTGCATTGCTCGTCTGCGCGACGGAAACCAAGACTGATGCCGACATCGATGCGTACGTCGATGCGCTGCGGTGCATCTTCGCAGCGTCCCTCGAAAGGTCGGCATGATGAACAGGGGCGATGGAGTGGCCAGGGTTGTCTACGAGGACGCGAGCTATCGGACGCACGGCGAACTGCCGGCGGTTGGCAGCCATGCTCCCGACATCATGCTCGTCGATACGCATCTCAGGAATGTGTCGCTGGCGAACTGGAACGGGATACGCAAGATCATGAACATATTCGTGAGTATCGACCGGCCGGTCTGTTCCAAGTCCGTGATCGAGTTTGATCGCCTCGTAGCCGGCCACGACGATGTTGTGGCGCTCATGGTGAGCTACGATCTGCCCTTTGCGCACGCGCGGTTGAAGGAGCAACACCATCTGGACCATGTGGTCGGGCTTTCGGCTATCCGGCACGCCGGCTTTGGTGAGAATTACGGCGTACAGATCCTGGAAGGGCCGTTGGCGGGCATGTTTTCGCGAGCCGTCGTCGTTATCGACGAGAACAACACGATCGTTCATGTCGAGCAGATCGAGGACATCAGAAACGAGCCGGATTACGATGCGGCGTTTCGCGCGCTCGGCATCGACGCGTCTGAGGAATAGAGGAATGGATAATTACCTGGACAAGTTGATTTTCGAAAAGTCCCGTGACGGTCGGCGTGCGTTTGCGCAGGCGCCGGAGGCACCGCCTGAACTCGACATACCCGATGCGTTCCTGAGGTCCGACCGGCCGGGATTACCGGAAGCCTCCGAGTTGCAGGTCGTCAGGCATTTCACGCGGCTGTCACAGAAAAATTTCTCGATCGACACCCAGTTCTACCCGCTCGGCTCCTGCACGATGAAATACAATCCGCGAGTCTGCAATTCGTTGGCGTTGTTGCCGGGTTTCGCGGGCCGCCACCCGCTCGGACCCGCGAGCCACGGCCAGGGTTTCCTCAGTTGCATGTACGAACTGCAGGAGATGCTCAAGGCCGTAACCGGCATGCAGGGCGTTTCCCTGACGCCGATGGCGGGAGCGCAAGGGGAATTGACCGGTGTGGCGATGATCCAGGCCTATCACAAGGCGCGCGGTGATCTCGAACGCAACGAGATTCTTGTGCCCGACGCCGCGCACGGCACCAACCCGGCAACAGCCACGATGTGCGGCTGCGTCGTCAGGGAACTGCCGACGGGACCTGACGGCGACATCGAAATGGAAGCGCTGAAAGTTGCGGTAGGACCGAAAACGGCCGGCATCATGCTTACGAACCCGTCGACGCTGGGTGTCTTCGAGCGCGACATCGTCGAAGTCGACAACATTGTTCGCGATGCTGGCGGATTGCTTTATTACGACGGCGCAAATCTCAACGCGATCCTCGGCAAGGTGCTTCCCGGTGACATGGGCTTCGATGTCATTCACATGAATCTGCACAAGACATTCTCGACGCCCCACGGCGGAGGCGGCCCGGGCTCCGGTGCCGTCGGTGTTGGCGAGCGCCTGCTGCCGTTTATGCCGGTGCCGGTCGTCAGCAAAAAAGAGATCGACGGCGACGTGTTTTACGACTGGCTGACCGAAGCGGATCTGCCGCAGACCATAGGTCGGTTATCAGGCTTCATGGGCAATGCCGGCGTCCTGTTGCGCGCCTATGTCTACATGCGCCTGGTTGGTCGCGACGGCATGCGTCGCGTCGCGGATTACGCCACGCTGAATGCGAATTACTTGCAGGCCCGGTTGCGCGATGCCGGCTTCGAACTGGCGTATCCCGGTCGGCGCGCAAGTCACGAGTTCATCATCACACTCAGGCACGAGGCGAAGGAACTGCACCTGACCGCGATGGATATTGCCAAAGCGCTGCTCGACTACAATTTCCATGCTCCGACGACGTATTTCCCGTTGCTGGTGCCGGAGTGCCTGTTGATCGAGCCGACGGAGACCGAAAGCAAGGAGACGCTGGATAACTTCGTCAATGCGATGATCGACATTGCCATGCGCGCACGTGAGAAGGGCGAGACGTTCAAGGAAGCGCCTTACAACACACCCGTACGGCGCCTCGACGACGTGAAGGCCGCGCGACAACTGGACGTACGCTACACCCCGCAGGCATAAGCCCAAAAGTAGGGTCGAACCGCACTTTTCCGGCCTGCCTGGATCAATTTGGCGGTTTGCCAGGAAAAGTGCGGTTCGACCCTACTTTTGAAAGGGCTCTGACCCCTTTTTTTCACCGGGAACTGGTGCACGCTATTTCAGTCTCTAATACTCTACAATCTATGCTCGATTCGGGATTCCTATGACCTACCGCATTATTGTCGCAGCGCTCGCTGCTGTCGTAATTTCCCCGCCTGCCGCGGCCGCGGAAGATACGGCGTGGATTAACACGCTTGAGCGCATCTCCTCAGGCGTCGTCTCGATACGCGTCGACAGCACGCGCGCTTTCGATACGGAGTGGAATTCGTCCAGCCAGGCGACCGGATTCGTCGTCGATGCGGAGCAGGGCATTATCCTGACGAATCGCCACGTAGTCACACCGGGGCCCGTCGTGGCGGAGGCCGTATTCCGCAATAACGAGGAAGTGCGCCTGACACCGGTCTATCGTGACCCTGTGCATGACTTCGGTTTTTTCCGTTACGACCCCAGGGACCTGCAGTACATCGAGCCGGCTGAATTACCGTTGCGGCCCGACGGCGCCGGCATCGGTCGCGAAATTCGTGTCGTGGGTAACGACGCGGGCGAGCAGTTGTCTATTCTTGCGGGGACCATCGCGCGTCTCGATCGCAAGGCGCCCGATTACGGCCGCGGCAAGTACAACGATTTCAATACGTTTTACTTACAGGCTGCTTCGGGAACTTCGGGCGGGTCGTCCGGCTCGCCGGTCGTCAACATCGACGGCGAAGTCGTCGCTCTGAACGCCGGCGCCAACAATTCGGCCGCCAGCAGCTTTTTCTTGCCTCTCGATCGCATCGAGCGGGCGCTGACCCTAATCCAAAGCGACGAGCCCGTGACGCGCGGCACCCTGCTGACCATGTTCGAGAGTAAAGCTTACGACGAGCTGCATCGTCTTGGCCTTACCGAAGCGTCGGAACGCCTGGTGCGCTCGGCATTTCCCGAGCAGACGGGCATGCTGACTGTCCAGCAGGTCATTCCCGATTCGCCGGTGGCAGGGAAACTCGAGCCGGGCGACATTCTGCTGCGTATTAATGGCGAACTCGTCACTGAATTCGTGCCGCTTGCCGCCATGCTCGACGACAACGTCAACCAGGAGATTGAAATCGAGGTGGAACGGGGCGGGCAGGCGATCCGCAGCACGGTTACGGTGACCGACCTGCACGCGATTACTCCGGCACAGTTTCTCGAGTTCGGCGATGCGATCGTCAATGACCTCTCTTATCAACAGGCCCGGCACTACAATCTTCCGGTCAGCGGCGTGTACGTCGCGAATCCCGGCTACCTGTTGTCGAAATCGGCGGTGCCACGCGGTGCGGTTATTACCAGACTTGGTCGAGACGACGTTGCAAACATCGACGACCTGGAAAAGGCACTTGGCAAGCTTGCAGATGGCGATCGTGCGCAATTGCGTTACGTCACGATCGATAATCCGCACAATACGATCGTTCGCACGTTCGAGATGGATCGCATCTGGTTCCCGGTGCGCCGGTGCGCTCGGGACGATAGCACCGGTATCTGGCCGTGCGAGAATCTCGAGAATGGACAGATACCGAAGTCCCCGGTTGTCGGTAGTACTCAATTCACCCAGTACGACGATCCCAGGGTACGCGCAATCGCGTCGTCGCTCGTCGTCGTAACATTCGATCTTCCGTACACGGTATCAGGTGTATCGGACCGTCATTACTATGGTACCGGGCTCATCGTGGATGCTGAGCGTGGCTACGTTGTCGTCGATCGCAATACTGTGCCCGTCGCAATCGGTGACGTCACTGTGACGTTTGCTGGTTCGCTCGAAGTCAAGGCGGAGGTCGTGCAACTGCACCCCCTGCATAACCTCGCTATCGTTTCCTACGACCCGTCGAGCATCGGCGATACGCCTGTGCGCACCGCAAAATTCAATACCACTCCTCTGCGCCCGGGTGACGACGTGTGGGTGGTCGGCATGAAAGCAGATCATCAGCTTGTTCACCAGGAAAGTACGGTGGCGTCGGTCGATCCGTTACTGTTCCCGTTGTCTCGCACTCTGCGGTTCCGGGATACGAACATTGAAGGCATCGACCTGGTGAACGCGCCGGACGACGTCGATGGCGTACTTGTCGACAAACGCGGGCGTGTGTCCGCGATGTGGTCGAGTTTCATGGTGCAGGCAGGCGGTGACGCCGCGCAGTTCAATCGCGGAATCGGCGCCGATCTCGTCGCCGAATTCGTTGATACGGTCAGAGAGGGTCGGCCGTTCTACTCGCTCGAAGCGGAGTTCGTGTACGCACCCCTGTTTGCGGCGCGCAATATGGGCGTTGACGAAGACTGGCTCGCGCGACTGGAGGAAGACAATCCGCTGCATCGGCGCGCCTTGTCGGTCACGCGGCTTGTTGCTGGTACGGCAGCCGCCGAAGTCTTGAAGAATGGTGACATGATCCTGGCCGTGGACGACGAAGTCGTCACATCTTTCCGGGACCTGGAGAAATCTGTACAAAAACCGCAGGTCACGGTCACGGTCTGGCGCAACGGCGCCACTGTCGACATCGATGTCGAGACGGCGGCCCTGGACGGCCGCGGCATAGACCGTGCCGTCTCCTGGGCCGGCGCATTGTTGCAGGACCCGCATCGTGCGATGGCGGCGCAGCGCGGCATCGAGCCGTACGGTGTGTACGTCGCGTTTTTCAGTTACGGTTCGCCGGCGACGCGCTACGGACTCTGGGCTGGCCGCCGGGTCGTCGAAGTCGACGAAACGCCGACGCCGGACCTGAACGCATTTGTCGAGGTCGTTGTCGGCAAGGAAGATCGTGAATCCATTCGTTTGAAGACGGTGACCTGGAATGGCGCCGTCGAGGTCATCACGCTGAAACTGGACAACCAGTACTGGCCTACTTATGAGATACGACGCACGGAAGATGGCTGGGTACGTTCCGACATCGGGTCGTAGCCGAGCCACAGGAATTCTAGTCGCGGCGATCGGCGTCGCGCTGATCTCAACCTGCGGCCCGGCCGCGGCGCAGGCACTCTATAAATATCGTGGCGAAAACGGCGAGTGGATCTACTCCGACCGTCCGCCAGACCACGGACAGGTTGTAGCCGAGGTGCGAAGCCTCACGCCGACGTCGCCCAAATCCGGCGTGGATGTGTCCTACGAACTCGTCGGTCAAGATGTACGACTGAAGGCGACAAACAAATTCCACGCACCGGTAGAGCTTGAGCTTGATATCGAATCCATCGACGGGCTCGAGTATCCACACCCGGACGATCCGCTGCACTGGGTATTGCCGCCACAAGGTGAGACCGCACTGGTGAGCCTGGGCATTTTGGAGGGCGCCGTCGCGCCGTCGCTCGAGTATCGTTACAAGTACCTCGTTGGCGACCCGGACGCCCGGCATCAGCCAGAGCAGCCGTACCGCGTGCCGGTCGCAATTGCGAGAGATCACCCGGTGTCACAGGCGTATCCCGACGTGGTAACGCACACGACGCTGGATTCGCAACACGCAGTCGACATTGCGATGCCGATTGGAACGGATATCTTTGCCGCGCGCAGTGGCGTCGTCTTTGATGTGGCGGCGTCGAACTTCAAGGGCGGCACCGATGCTGCGCGTGACATGTCATTGGCAAATATCATTCGCATACTGCACGACGATGGAACCTATGCGATTTACGCCCACCTCAACTTGAATTCGATCCGGGTACGGGTTGGTGACCGCGTGGAGCGGGGCGAGTACATCGCGGATTCCGGCAATACCGGTTTTTCGAGCGGTCCGCACCTGCATTTCGTCGTTGTGAGAAATGCTGGTATGGCGACGCATTCCGTGCCGGTGCGATTTGCAGGCGTCAATTCAAGCGCCATCGCACCCGCAACCGGCAAAGTACTAACCGCGTATTAGCAGCCTGTCGGACTTAGGACTGATCTACTGCGACGGCGGGAAATCGGTCCATTCTTGCGATCATTTTCGTCAAATAATCCCGATATTCTCCTCAAATGATCGCAAAACTGTCCTCGATTTCCCACCCGTCTCGCTACGATCGCCTAAGTCCGACAGGCTGCTAGCACGGCTTGCCCGATCATAATCGGGTTTTGCGCAACCGTAACGCGTTGCCGATAACGGATACCGAACTCAGGCTCATCGCGGCGGCCGCAATCATCGGACTCAGCAACAGCCCGAAGAACGGATACAGGATGCCGGCGGCGATTGGTACGCCGGCTGTATTGTAGGCAAACGCGAAGAACAGGTTTTGTCGAATGTTGCGCATGGTCGCACGGCTCAGCGCCCGGGCTTTCGCGACACCGAGCAAATCGCCGCGTACCAGTGTTACGCCCGCACTTTCGATCGCGACATCCGTGCCGGTGCCCATGGCGATACCGACGTCCGCTTGCGCGAGTGCCGGCGCATCGTTGATGCCGTCGCCCGCCATCGCGACGATCGAACCGGCCGACTGCAGTTCCCGGATGATCCGATTCTTGTCCTCGGGCGACACCTCGGCATGCACGGCGTCGATGCCGATCTGCCTGGCAACGGCATTCGCCGTTGCCGCACTGTCACCGGTCAGCATAACGACGCTGAGACCCGCGCCATGCAGCAGTTCGATGGCCCGGGGCGTCGACTCCTTGATGGGATCTGCAACACCGATCAGCCCTGCCGGCGCGCCGTCGACGGCGACGAACATCACCGTTTGGCCTTGCTCGCGAAACGCGACAGCCTGATCGGCGAGGCCCGCGTCGTATGCCCCAACGGCCTGCATCAGTTTTTCATTGCCTACCGCTACCTGCCGTCCGGACACGGTCGCCCGCGCACCTTGCCCGGTGACCGACTCAAAACCCCGCTGCGGCTGAATATCCAGGTCGCGTGCTTTGGCGCCCTTTACGATTGCCGCCGCCAGCGGGTGCTCGCTCGCGGTCTCTATCGAGGCAGCAAGTGCCAGCACCGATTCCTCCGTGTAACCTCTGGCCGGCGTCGTCATGACAAGTTCCGGGTGGCCAGCGGTGAGCGTGCCCGTCTTGTCGACGACGATCGTGTCGACCTTCTCGAAGATCTCGAGCGCCTCGGCGTTCTTGATCAGGATGCCGTTCTGCGCACCTTTGCCGGTGCCGACCATGATGGACATGGGGGTCGCGAGACCCAGCGCGCAGGGACAGGCGATGATAAGGACGGCGACCGCATTCACAATTGCGTAGGCCATTGCGGGTTGTGGACCGAGCCAGGCCCACAACAGGAAAGTGACGACGGCAGTAAGGACGACCGTTGGCACGAACCATGAGGCGACGACATCGGCAAGCCGTTGAATCGGCGCGCGGCTGCGCTGGGCTTCGGCGACCATTTTTACGATCTGGGCCAACATCGTGTTTTCGCCCACGCCGGTCGCAATCATGACGAAGCTGCCCGTGCCATTGACCGTACCGCCGATCACGGTGTCGCCGGCGTGTTTCTCGACGGGAATGGGCTCGCCGCTGATCATCGACTCGTCGACAGTGCTGCGGCCCTCATCAACAATACCATCGACCGCCACTTTGTCACCGGGACGAACACGCAGCCGGTCGCCTTCTGCAAGGTCGTCCAGGGATGCTTCTTCTTCGCTGCCGTCGGCCGCGATGCGAATTGCCGTGGGCGGTGCAAGCTCGAGCAGTGCGCGAATAGCGCCCGACGTCTGGCCGCGAGCTTTCAACTCGAGTACCTGGCCGAGCAGCACCAGCGTGGTAATAACGGCGGCTGCCTCGTAGTACACGGCAACATGGCCGCCGGCATCGCGAAACGCGTCCGGAAACACACCCGGAATCACTGTTGCAACGAGTGAGTAAACGAAAGCTACGCTGACGCCGAGCCCGATCAGCGTGAACATGTTCAGGTTACGGGTGCGCAGCGATTGCACGCCACGAACGAGGAACGGCCAGCCTCCCCAGGCAACGACCGGCGCGGCGAGTAGTAACTGCAGCCATTGCGCCCAACCCTGCGGTGCCAGTTCGGCAAGGGGTCGGCCCGGAATGACATCGCCCATTGCGTAGATGAACAACGGTAGCGTCAGAATCGCGCTGATCCAGAAGCGCCGGCTCATGTCGTCGAGTTCCGATGTGTCTTCTTCGCCGACTATGACGCCTTCCGGCTCCAGCGCCATGCCGCAGATAGGACAGCCGGAGTTGCGCACGTCGCGGACCTGCGGGTGCATCGGGCACGTGTACACCATGCCGTCGAAGCCGGCCGGAACGAGGTCGTACTTGCCGTCAGGGACGTCCTCGTCGCTTACGTGGCCCGAGCAACAGTGCGAGTGATCATGTTCAACGTCATGCTTCAAAGTGGTGATTTCCTGCGCTACAGATCAAACCAGTGCATCTGTCTTGCGCTGATATTAATCGGATCGGATAACATCTGAAAATCGAACAAGCAAGGAAAAGATTCCTGGCAATATTTTCAGTGACGTCATGTATCGGCAATAAGGGGTTCCTCGTATGGGTCATGATTGACAGAGCGACTACGCCAGATCAGGAACAAGGCCGGTATTACGATTAGCGTCAGGATCGTGGCGCTGACCATGCCGCCGACCATGGGCGCTGCAATACGGCGCATGACTTCCGAGCCGGTGCCGCTGCCCAGCATGATCGGCAGCAGGCCGGCAATGATCGCGGCGACGGTCATCATGATGGGCCGAACGCGCAACAGGGCACCGTCTATGACGGCTTGTTGTACGTCGTCAAGCGACAAACGTCGACCTTCGGATTCAGCGGTCGCCTTATGCTCGCGAATCGCCTGGTTGAGGTAGACCAGCATGATGACGCCGATCTCGACAGAAACACCTGCTAGGGCGATAAAGCCGACACCTACAGCAACCGACAGGTCGTAGCCCAGCAGGAAGAGGAGCCACAGGCCACCGATAAGCGCCATCGGCAATGTGCCCATGATGATAGCCACCTCGGCAAAGCGTCGGAAGTTCAGATACAACAACAGTACGATGATCGCCAATGTGACGGGACCAACGACAGACAGTCGTTCTTTCGCGCGCACCATGTACTCGTATTGCCCTGACCAGGCAAGCGAATAGCCTGCCGGCAGTTCGATGGCGTTTGCCACGATCGTCTGCGCCGCCGCGACATAGGAACCGAGGTCGCGGCCCGTGATGTCTACGTAAGTCCAGCCGTTCAAGCGCGCGTTTTCACTCTTGATGACCGGTGGGCCGTCGACGACTTTCACGTCGGCGACGTCCGCAAGCGCGATCCGCGCGCCTTGTGGAGTGACAATCGGTAGTAGCTTCAGTTGCTCCACAGAATCGCGAACGCGTTGCGGATATCGGACGTTCACCGGATAGCGCTCGAGACCTTCGACGGTCTGCGTTACGTTCATGCCGCCGACTGCAGAGCGCACGATGTCCTGAACATCATCGATGTTGAGTCCGAATCGCGAGGCACGTTTGCGGTCGATGTCGACGTCGACGTAGCGTCCCCCGGCGACACGCTCGGAGTAAACGGAAGCCGTTCCCTCGACATCGGTCAGCACGCGTTCGAGATCCCGGCCGATACGCTCGATTACTTTCAGATCCGGACCGGCGACCTTGATGCCGACAGGCGTCTTGATACCGGTTGCGAGCATGTCGATTCGGGTCTTGATCGGCATGACCCAGGCATTGGTCAGCCCAGCGTACTTGACGACGCGGTCGAGTTCGGCACGCAGACTTTCGGGCGTCATTCCCTCGCGCCACTCCTCGCGTGGTTTAAATTGAATGACCGTCTCGATCATCGTCAGCGGTGCGGGATCCGTCGCGGTCTCGGCACGACCGATCTTGCCGAATACGCGTTTTACCTCCGGTACCGCAAGGATCATCTTGTCCGTGTGCTGCAGAATCTCGCGCGCCTTGTCGACCGAGATTCCCGGATAAGTCGTCGGCATGTACATCAGGTCGCCTTCGTCCAGCGGCGGCATAAATTCCGAGCCGAGCTGCGTCGCGGGCCACAGGCCGACAAACAGAACGGTCGCGGCAAGTACCAGGGTTTCCCGCGGGAAACGAATGACCGCATTGATGACCGGCCGGTAGGCAGCGATCAGCACGCGATTGATCGGATTCTTGTGCTCGGGCATCACCTTGCCGCGGATGAAATAGCCCATCAGGACCGGCACAAGTGTGATGGACAAACCGGCGGCGGCCGCCATCGCATAGGTCTTGGTGAATGCGAGGGGAGCGAAAAGCCTGCCTTCCTGTGCCTCCAGCGTAAATACTGGCAGGAAGCTCAGCGTGATGATCAAAAGGGAAAAGAACAACGGTGGTCCGACTTCGGATGCAGCGTCGCCCATGATTCGCCAGCGGTTCTCGTCCGTCAGCGGTTCCCTTTCGATGTGCTTGTGCACGTTTTCGATCATGACAATGGCCGCATCGACCATGGCGCCGATAGCGATCGCAATACCACCGAGCGACATGATATTGGCGTTTATGCCCTGCAGGTGCATAACGATGAATGCCACGAGAATGCCGATGGGCAGACTCAGCATAACGACGACGGAAGAGCGCAGGTGGAACAGGAATACGGCACAGACGAGAGCGACGACAAGAAACTCTTCGACGAGCTTTCCCTTCAACGTGTCGACGGCCCGCTGAATCAGGTTCGACCGGTCGTAGGTGATGACGATTTCAACGCCATCAGGCAGGCTTCGCTGCAGCTCGGCGAGGCGGTCTTTAACGGCATCAATCGTCTTTGACGCGTTTTCTCCCCAGCGCATTACGATCACGGCGCCGACAACCTCTCCTTCTCCGTCGAGATCGGCTATGCCCCGGCGCATTTGCGGGCCGAGACGAATTTCTGCAACGTCCGAGAGCACGATCGGTGTTCCCTCCGCGTTGACTCCCAGCGGTATGTCACTCAGGTCGTCAATTCCCTGCAGATACCCGGTGGCACGCACCATGTACTCGGCCTCACCCATCTCGATGACGGAACCGCCTGTTTCCTGGTTGCCGCTTCGTATTTCCGCTTTGATCGTCGCAAGAGGAAGTCCAAATGCGCGCAGTTTGTCCGGGTCGACGACGACCTGGTACTGGCGCACCATACCGCCGATTGTGGCAACTTCCGCCACACCCGGAACCGTCTGTAACTCGTATTTGAGAAACCAGTCCTGCAGGCTGCGCAGTTGCGCGAGGTCATGTGCCCCGGTCCGGTCGACGAGTGCGTATTCGAATACCCACCCGACACCCGTAGCGTCGGGGCCCAATGCGGGCTTGGCGTTGTCCGGTAACTGTCCCGACACCTGGCTCAGGTATTCGAGTACACGCGAACGTGCCCAGTAAAGGTCAGTACCATCTTCGAAAATTATGTAGACGTAGGAGTCGCCGAAAAACGAGTAGCCGCGGACAGTGACCGCTTTGGGCACGGCGAGCATCGCCGTTGTCAGCGGATAGGTCACCTGGTCCTCGACAACCTGCGGAGCCTGCCCGGGGAATGACGTCTTGATGATGACCTGTACGTCCGAGAGGTCTGGCAGCGCATCAACCGGCGTCTGACGGACCGAGTAGATTCCCCAGGCTGTGACCAGCACGGTCATCACGAGTACCAGGAATCGGTTCGCGATCGACCATCGAATCAGTCCGGTAATCATTGCGAGGATTCCATATTGTGCTGGCTGTGATCGACGGCATCCTCGGACTGCTGCCCCATGTTCGATAGTGCCGATTCGATATTGGATTCCGAGTCGATCAGGAACTGACCGGATACGACGATCGGATCGCCAGGCGCAACGCCGTCAAGTATCGCGACGCGGTCGCCGGACTCGATGCCGACACGTACTGGCTGGGAACGAAAGCGGCCATCGCCGAGCGCAACGACGACCCTGTCGATACTGCCGCCGCGAATGAGTGCCTCGCGCGGTACGTGCACGACATCACCGATACTGTCGCCGTGGATCGTCACGCGTGCAAACATGTTCGGCCGCAGAACCTCATCCGCGTTATCAAAGCGAAGGCGGACCCGCAGCGTGCGGGTCGTCGCATCAAGTTCCGGATATACATAGTCGACTGAGCCGTGCCACATCTCGCCGGGAAGATAGTCGAGCTCGACCATCGCGTGTTGCCCGGGACTCACCCACGCCGCCTGGCGTTCGAATACTTCAGCGATCACCCAGATCTTGTTGAGTTCGGCGATCGACATGACATCCGTCGCGGATGTTACAAATTCGCCTTCGCGGACACCCAGTTGTGCGATTACCCCGCCCGTGGGAGCATAGATACGTACGCGTTGGCTTACGCTGCGTTCCTTGTCGAGTCGCGAAATTCCGTCCGCAGTCACACCGAGTGCATTCAACCGTTCCCTCGACGCGCTCAGAAGGACCGTGTTGTTGCTGCGCAATGCTGCAAGGTACTCTTGTTGTGCATTCACCAGCGTCGGCGAATACAGTTCGAACAACAGCTGCCCTTTGGCAATCGGATCGCCGGCCGCTTTGGTCGCGAGCTTTTCTATCCATCCGTCGACGCGCGTATGAATGTGTTTGAGCGTGTCTTCGTCATAACCGACGTAACCAACCGTCTCTATTTGCTGCGACAGGGAGCCGCTCTTTGCTTCGACCGTCCGCACGCCCAGGTTATTGACGATCGTCGGATCGATCTTCACGACACCCGGTTGTCCATCGACTTCGTCTGCATATACGGGAGCCAGGTCCATCCCCATTGGCGATTTTCCCGGTTCGTCGCGGCGGAAATTCGGATCCATGGGCGCCACCCAATAGAGGATCTCACGCTCACCGTTCGAATTAGACGGTGAGCTACCGTCCTGGGGGCCGTAATAGCGCCCGGCGACGAAGCTCATGGTCACCGTTACGAGGAATGCAATAATCCACAAAACTCTCTTGTTCATCGGGGAAATCCTCCGAGGTTTGCAAGCACCGCGTAGCTTTGTGCACGATCAATCTGCAAACGAATGTATTCGATACGCGTGTTCAGATCGTCGATGTAACCGCGCATGACGTCGGCGAAATCGCCGCTGTCGCTTTGGTATGCCAGCATCGATGCCTGTGCGTGGTCGCGCGCCTGTCCGAGGATTCGCTCTTCATACAGTGCAAGGCGACGTGACAGGTCCTGCCAGTGCGAGTACTCGGCTTCGAGCCGGCTCTGCAGTTCGCGCTCGATCTGTGTCCGTGTCGATTCGGCCGCACTGCGTTCCTGTAATGCCGCCGACAACTTGCTATCGACGGATTTTTTGCGAAAAAAGGGCAGGCCGACGGAGACGCCGACCGTGAAGAAATCGGAGCGCGGATCGCCGTTCGGCAGTGAGCCGTCGCGGTAGCTGTAGGCCAGATCAAGCGCCCACTGCGGCTTGGAGCGCTCATCTGCCAGATCGACGCCGGCCTCGCGAGCCGCGATCTGTGCATCCGCGGCCATCATTGTCGGATGTTCTGACAGGTTCTGGATCAAATGTGCTAGCGGGGGCGGGCTGTCCCAGGCGGGCAATTTTTCGGCCACTGGACGATTCGCATCATCACCAATCCACTCGCCAAGTGCGGCCCGCGCACGTGCCTGCTGACGTTCGATCTCGATCAGACGGTCGTCGATTCGGCTGAGTTCCAACTCGGCTCGCAGTACGTCCTGCTGGCTCTTGCGCCCGACCGCGTACAAGGAGCGGGTGATGGTGGCAAGGTCATTGAAAAACGGCCGCGACTCATTGACGAGGTCATGCGCCTGCCCCCAGAAATAAGTATCGAGCCACGCGCTTCGGGCGGCTGTCAGTACATTCCTGCCTCGAGCCTCGGCGCTTTTGTTCACCTCGCTGGCAAGCATCTCGAATTGCATGGAACTGATCGAACGTGTCTTGCCTGCGGGGAAGGACTGGCGATATGCGACAGCGGCGTTGGTCATGCCTTCAGTCGTGAAATCACCGGACTGAATGGGGTAGTTATTTAGGCCCAGGCGCAGCATCGGATCCGGCAGCGCGCTCGCGACAACAGCGCGTTCCGCAAGCGCGGTGGCTCTTGCCTGCAGTGCAAGCCGGCCGGGTTCATCAGCCAGTGCGAGGTCCTCCGCTTCAGCGAGCGTCAGCGGGACGGCATGTTGTGCGTACACGGGCGCAACAAAGATGGTTGCCAGCGCAATGGCGCCGAGCGAGCGAGCAATCGACGAGCACAACGATACCCGGCGAACGATTTTGTGGTCGGGTCTAATCCCGATAGAAAAAAACATCAGACAAACTCCTGCGTCAGAAACCGAACAGAAAACGGTCTAGAGCGGGGAGTTGTCTAATCCAGAAATACGCAGTGGAGAATGTGTAAGCGGCGTGATGAGACCGCGGGCCGGGGGGGATCGGCTGCGGTCGTCGAAAAACCGATCGGATCGAGCGATGCTGCAGGCAAACAGGCCGGAACCGCAAGCACGAGATCGGCTTTGTCCTTGAGCTTGTTCTGCGACTGCCGGCCATCGACACTGAAGTCGCTGACGTCGCCACAATCCGCTTCCAACGAGTCACAACCGGCATTGGCCTCGTCACCATGATGACCATGCTGTGCGGCCATCAAGTCTTCCTGGGGGGGCGGGCAGTGCGGACAATCGTGATCGCTGGCAAAAGCCATCGCGCAGGGCTGCACGGCCAGGTTCAGCCACAATACGACGGCAACGCCAAGCAGACGGCTCGTCACCGTGGCTTGTTTTCGTCGAGTTGTAACCATCTGTCTCACGGCAGTATTGCCCCGTCCAGTCGCGTGATATCGAGTATGGAATGTACTAAATAGAACGTTTTTGACACTTTTTCAAGGAATCCGTTTCAATTTCAACGGTTTCATTGCGGATATTTAACGCACCGCACAAGCCCTAGTTATTCAGCGCCCCCTGATCGATCCAGACCTTGAAGATCTCTATCTGCTCATCCGTCAAGGGCGTTCCGCGACCCTCGGCCCAAGCGTCCTCGTGGTGCGGCGGCATGTGGATTTCCGGGGCTGTCTTGTGCGCGATGACCAGGTACAGGCTACTCGAGGCACTGCTGTTCGCGACAACCACGGGTCCGAATTTGGTCCCTTTCATGACGTTGTCATAGTCACTCAAGCTGAAACCGCTCGCAGCATAGCCTTCAGCGGCTTCATTGTGGCACTCGACGCAGCTCGCGATAATGATCGGTTGTACGTCGTCAGCAAAACTGACCTGACGCTCGCAGCCCAAAAGCGCAAGAAAAAGAGCCAAGAAGCCGAATTTTGCGAAGTTTGCAGAAGCCATGGTCACATCCTCCCGGTTGCCGGAAAACGTTAGTCCTTCTGATTTGCCGAGACTATTGTGGCTTTCCGCAGCCGAGTTTCGCGTGCCCAGTGCCGGATCAGTGCGTTTCCGCCAAATTCGCCGCAAGCGCCTCCCAGCTAGTAACGGGAAGCTCGCAACGCGTACCGAGGCAACGGTAGGCAACGGTTTCGCCCTCGACCGCGGCACGATCGGCGAGCGCGCCGGGTAAGGCCTCAGCGTCGGCCGGAATCGCAAATACGAGACGTCGCGGTGCATAGAGCCTGGCGGCTGCATCTCGCCAGTTGCCGATCTCCCGCTCGTCGCCGCGGATGATGACGATCTCCGGATGCTCCACATACTCCTCGAGTGCCGTAAGCAAGGTGACATGCCCGTGCGGATATTCGTCCATCGCCTGCCACGCTGAACGAAGCGTCATTTCCGCCGACGCGAGATAGCGTGTCTCGCCAAGAAGAAAGCCGAGGCGTTGCAGCGCGAACGCTGCGATTCCGTTACCCGAAGGCACCGACTCGTCAGCGAGCGGCTTCGGTCGGTGGATCAGTTGTTCGTGATCGTCGGCGGTGAAGAAAAAGCCGCCTTTGTCAGCGTCCTCGAAGTGCTCGAGCAGAATATCGGCGATGGTTACAGCGAAATCGAGATGCTCGCCCGACCATCGTGCCTGCAGCAATTCGAGCAATGCGTCGAGCAAGAACGCATGATCGTCGAGGTACGCCGGAAACCGGGCCTCACCGTCCTTGAAACTCGCCAGCAAGCGGTCGTTTGCGAACAAAGTGCTACGAATGAAGTCGACTGCGCCGGCCGCAGTGTCGATCAGGTCATCGCGCTCGAGCGCGCGTCCGGCGATGGCAAGTCCGCGAATCGCGAGAGCGTTCCAGGCGGTCAGTTGTTTCTCGTCGCGGTCCGGCGCGATTCGTTGTTCTCTTTTGTCGAACAGCACCTTCAAGCTGCGGGCGATTGCAGCGGCAGCGTTGCTGGCTGATAGCTCGTTGTCTGCAGCGATATCGTCAATCGGCCATCGCACGGTCAGGTGCCAGCGACCCTCGAAATTCGCCGCCTCATTCAGGCCGAAACGCGCCGCAAACACGGGATAGTCATCTTCGCCGAGCAGCTCCTGAACCTCTTCGGGCGTCCATATATAGAAACGGCCTTCCTCACCTTCCGAGTCCGCATCGCGCGTGGCGTAGAAACCGCCTTGCGGTGATTGCATGTCCGCAAGCATCCAGTCGGCCGTCGCGTTGGCGGTGTTGGCAAACAGTTCGTCTCCCGATGCGAGAAATGCCTGCGCGTAAAGAGCCAGCAAAGGGCCATTGTCGTACAGCATCTTTTCGAAGTGTGGGATTTGCCAGTAGCGGTCGACGGAATAGCGGCAGAACCCACCGCCGACGTGATCGTAGATACCGCCTTCGGCCATGCGGGTGAGCGTGAGCGTGGCCATGTACAGCGCCTCGAGATCGGGTTCAGACTCACTCGCCGAGGCGCGCCAGTGGCGCAGCAGGTGATCAATTGTCGTTGGGTGGGGGAATTTCGGCGCGTTGCCGAAGCCGCCGTAGTCACTGTCGAATGTAGTCGCAAGCGTTGTTCGCAGCTTTACCAACGGCTCTGCATTCATCTCCTGGTCGTCGCCGACAGGAGGCGGTTCGAGCCGGCCCAGCACGTCGGTCAGTTTGTTGCCCTGTGTGACCACCTGCTCGCGTTGCTCCCGGAAGTAGGTCACGACGCTTTTCAGGAGATCACCGAATGCAGGCATGCCGTAGCGTGCGTCGTTCGGGAAATAGGTGCCGCCGAAGAAAGGCCGCTGGTCGTCGGGATTGAGGAACATGGTCAGGGGCCAGCCGCCGGTGCGCTGAGTGAGGAGTTGCTGCGCAGTCTGGTAGATCTTGTCGACGTCGGGCCGTTCCTCGCGGTCGACCTTGATGTTCACAAACAATTCGTTCATTAGCCTGGCGGTGGCCTCGTCCTCGAACGACTCGTGCGCCATGACGTGACACCAGTGGCAGGCGGAGTAACCGATGGACAGAAGCACCGGTTTTCCTGCCTCGCGGGCGAACGCAAACGCCTCCTCGCCCCAGGGATACCAGTCGACGGGATTATCGGCGTGCTGCAGCAGGTAAGGGCTGGTCTCAGTGGCGAGTCGGTTGGGCATAGGCGGTTCCGGGGACAGTTTACTCAATTGTCGTGCGGGCGCAGCACCCCGTACGACAATTGAGTAAACTGTCCCCGGAATTCCGCTGAGAGCCGACGCACATGCTGACATACCCCGAGATCGATCCGGTCATTTTTTCGATCGGCTTTCTCAAGATTCGCTGGTACGGCATGATGTATGTGATCGGTTTCCTTGCCGGCTGGTGGCTCGCAAGGCGCCGCTGTCGACAGTCGTGGTCGACGATTTCCGCGAACCAGGTCGACGATCTTATTTTTTACGCAATGCTCGGTGTCATTCTCGGCGGGCGCATCGGCTATCTCATCTTTTATGGTTGGCCAAATGTCGCCGAGGATCCGCTGTACATCGTAAAAATCTGGGAAGGCGGCATGTCGTTTCATGGCGGCCTCGCCGGAGTGCTGATCGCAATGTGGCTCTATGGCCGCAAGATCGGCAACACGATGTGGCAAATGACCGACTTCGTCGCACCGCTCGTGCCGCTCGGTCTCGGCTTCGGGCGCCTCGGCAACTTCATCAACGGCGAGCTGTGGGGCAAAGGCACCGAGGTGCCGTGGGGATTCAAGGTCAGCGACGAGGTTTTTCGAGGATTCCAGGTCGGTGACGAGGTACTGCATGCCACGATGCTGTACGAGGCGCTGCTCGAAGGACTCGTGTTATTCGTGATTCTCTGGTGGTTCTCCTCGAAACAGCGGCCATACATGGCCGCGTCGGGCTTGTTCCTGCTGTTGTACGGCATATTCCGCTTCTACATCGAGTTTTACCGGGTCCCGGACCAGCACCTCGGCTACCTGTTCGCTGACTGGGTTACCATGGGGCAGATGCTCAGCGCGCCGATGATCATCGTCGGCGCGACTCTTCTTTATCTCGCGTATCGCCGGGCGGCGAACACGGAGGCATCGACCTGATATGCAACAGTACCTTTCGATGATGCGGCACGTCCGGGACAACGGCACGCAGAAGGAAGACAGGACCGGTACCGGCACACTCGCCACATTCGGTTACCAGATGCGGTTCGACCTCAGCGAAGGGTTTCCGCTCGTCACGACCAAGCGCCTGCACTTGAAGTCGATCATTCACGAGTTGCTGTGGTTCCTGAGCGGCGAACAAAACACGCGCTACCTCACCGAGAACGGCGTTTCCATCTGGAACGAATGGGCCGATGAAAACGGCAATCTCGGGCCCGTGTATGGCGTGCAGTGGCGCAGCTGGGGTGCAGCCGATGGCAGCTCGATTGATCAAATCAGCCAGGTCGTGCAACAGCTGAGAGAAGACCCCGATTCGCGCCGGATTATTGTCAGCGCCTGGAACGTCGGAGAGATCGACAACATGGCGCTGCCGCCGTGTCATTGCTTGTTCCAGTTCTACGTGGCAGAAGGCAAGCTGTCCTGCCAGTTGTACCAGCGCAGCTGCGATATTTTTCTGGGTGTGCCATTCAACATCGCATCCTATGCGCTACTCACGCACATGCTCGCGCAGCAATCCGATCTCGGTGTCGGCGACTTCATCTGGACCGGCGGCGATTGTCACCTGTACGCCAACCATCTCGAGCAGACGGATGAGCAATTGCAGCGCGAGCCGCTGCCATTGCCGCGACTGGCGATCAAGCGCCGTCCGCAGAGCATTTTCGACTATCGTTTCGAAGATTTCGAACTGCTCAATTACGAAGCGCATCCGCATATTCGTGCCGCCGTCGCGGTATGACGATCAGCCTCATCGTCGCGGTGGCGACGAACGGTGTCATCGGTAGCGATGGAGATCTTCCCTGGCACTTGCCTGACGATCTCCGCAACTTCAAACGCCTGACGACAGGCAAGCCGATCATCATGGGCCGCAAAACTTTTGAATCGATCGGTCGGGCGCTCCCCGGGCGCCGCAATATCGTCATCACGCGCGATTCCGGCTACGTTGCTGCGGATTGCGAAGTCGTAACGTCGCCGCAGGAGGCCATCGAACTGGTAAGTACCGCGGACGAAGTGATGGTTATCGGTGGTGGCCAGATCTATGCGGGGTTCCTGCCGCTGGCCGATCGTGTCTACCTGACACGTGTGCACGCTGACGTTGCAGGTGATGCCACGTTTCCGGCGTTCGGCGATGATGAATGGCGGCTTGCGGCGAGTGCAGGTCACGAGGTCGACGCCGAGCATTGCTACGCTTTCGACTTCCTCGTGTTCGAACGGCAGGGTGATTGACTCGGAGAACGTGAGTCTTCGTTCGTGATCAGGACTGGCCGGGCACCTGGTAGACGCGACTGACGCGCTTATCGAGTCGAACCGCAGTGAGCTGGCGACCCCAGACACAGCCTGTGTCGAGGCTGATGAGACCCGGTAACACCATCAATCCAAGCTGCGACCAATGGCCGAAGACGATGCGCGTGCTACCCCACGCCGGTTCCTCGAAGTCGAACCAGGCGACGCGCTTGTTGCCCCCGCGCCAGGGCGCACCCGTGGCACGCATATTGAGTCGCATATCCGGCGCCAGCATCCGCATCCGCGTCAGGCAGTTGATGATGAATCGCAGCCGACTGTAACCCTTGAGCCCGCCTGACCACCGCGCCGGCTGGTTGCGGTACATCTTGCCGAGCAACGTGGCGAATTTGGGTCCGCGCAATACTTCCTCGACTTCGGCGGCGCGTTTGAGCGTCTTTCTGGCGCTCCAGGTCGGATGTGTGCCCGCGTGCACGAGCAAGGTGTCCATTTCCTCGGAGTAGTGCGCAAGCGGCCGATTGCGCAACCAGTCGACGAGTTCGTCGATATCCGGCGCGTGCAGGGTCTTGGCCAGCGACTCGAAACGAGCCGCAAACGGTACCGCGTTTTGCGACAGGGCCAGCAGGTGCAAATCGTGGTTGCCGAGAACTGTGACGACGGAATCACCCAGGGATTTTACAAGTCGCAACGTCTTGAGCGACTTGGGACCGCGGTTGACGAGGTCACCCGTCAGCCAGAGTGTGTCGCTCGCAGGGTCGAATCGGATTTCGTCGAGCAGTCTTTGAAACGGTTCGTAACAGCCCTGCAGGTCGCCGATCGCGTAAATCGCCATGGCGGTCCTTTATCTCAGTGCAGCACGCCCGGAACGGCGAGTGTGAACGGGGCAATCGGTGCGTCGAAATTGACGCCGTTGTCGGCTTCCATGCGGTACAGGCCCTGCATCGCGCCCACCGGTGTTTCGAGAACGGCACCGCTGGAATAGCGATATTCCTCACCGGGCTTCAGATGCGGTTGCTCCCCGACGACGCCGTCGCCGCTCACTTCCTGCACCTTGCCGTTGGCGTCCGTGATAACCCAGTGGCGACTGACGAGTCGTGCCGGGACCTCACCATCGTTGGCAATAGTGATCGTGTAGGCGAATACATAGCGATCGTCGTCGGGCTCCGATTGATCGTCGACGTAGCTCGTCGCTACGTGAATCCGGATTTCGCAGTTTTTCTCATCCATCGGAATGATCTCGAGCCCGCCCTGGTTGCGTATTCTAGCCCGAATCGTCCGTGCGCCGCGCGAGGTAATTGGCCAGTGCCACATACTCACCGATCGGCAGACCTTCGGGACGCAGGCCCGGGTCGATGCCGAGCGCCTCGAGTTCGTTTTCGTCAACGAGCGATTTCAGGGCATTGCGAACCGTTTTACGCCGCTGACTGAATGCCGTTGCGACGACGCGGCCCAGCAATGCGTGGTCTTCAATTTCGAAATTGCCGGCAGCTAGCGGGCGCAATCGCACGACAGCCGACGTGACGGCCGGAGGCGGATCGAAACTGCGGCGATCGACGTCGAACAGCGCTTGTATGTCGAGATGACAGCGGAGCATGATCCCGAGTCGCCCATACGCCTTGCTGCCCGGCGTCGCCGCCATGCGGTCGACGACCTCCTTTTGCAGCATGAAATGCATGTCGGATATATGCTCGCGACACTCGAGCAGTCGAAATAGTAGCGGCGTCGAGATGTTGTAGGGCAGGTTGCCGACGATGCGCAGCGAGTCGCCGAGACTGGCGTAGTCGAAGCGCAGGGCATCCGCCTCGTGGATGGTGACGTTGTCGTGCCCTGCATATTGCTTGCGGAGCGCGGCCGCAAGGTCGCGGTCGAGCTCGATGCAGTGCAGGTGACCGGCCTTTGCAGCAATGGATGCTGTGATCGCTCCACGGCCCGGTCCGATTTCCACGACGACATCGGATTGCCGCGGATCAATAGCTCGCAATATCGCGTCGATCACACCCGGATCGGTCAGGAAGTGCTGACCGAATCGCTTGCGCGGCCGGTGGCCGCTCATTGCCGGGCAACCAGTGTCGCCGCGAGCTCGAGGGCCGCGATGAGGCTACCCGGGTCGGCGTTGCCGCTACCCGCAATGTCGAGTGCGGTGCCGTGATCGACCGAGGTCCGGATGACGGGCAGACCCAGGGTAATGTTGACGGCGTGGCCGAAACTTGCGTACTTCAGCACGGGCAGGCCCTGATCGTGGTACATGGCGAGCACCGCGTCCTTGTGCCCCGACGCCGATGTAAATGCGGTGTCCGCAGGCAACGGGCCACGCACGCGTTCACCACGGCTGAAAAATTCGGCAATGACGGGGGCGATGATGTCGTTATCCTCCGTGCCGAGGTAACCGCTTTCTCCGGCGTGCGGATTCAGGCCACAGACGGCCACTTCGGGTTCTGCGATGCCGAAGCGTTTTCTGAGATCGTCGAGTAGCACCTGGATGATCGCACGCAAGCTGTCGCTTGTAATAGCGGTCGGTACTTCTCTCAATGGCAGGTGCGTCGTCGCAAGTGCAATGCGCAGGTTGCCCGCAACGAGCAGCATCACGGGAAGCGATACGTTGCACAACTCGGCCAAATATTCCGTATGCCCTGTAAACAGAATACCGGCATCGTTGATAACGCCCTTGTGCAATGGCGCGGTGACGATAGCGGCAAAGCGGCCGTCGCGGCAGGCGTTGACGGCGTAGCGAAGCCCGTCGAGTAACACGCCCGCATTCGCAGGTTCGGGGTGGCCACATTCCACAACTGCCGGAAACGGGAAGGGGACCACGAGCAACTCATTTGCGTCCGCAGAACGTTCGCCCGGAGTATCAGGGGAGACCTCGCTGATTGTGACGTCGCATCCGATCTCCTTTGCACGCGCGCGCAACAATGCCGGATCGGAAACAACGACGAACTCGGGGACATCCGGTCTAGCGGCCAGAGCCAGGCAGAGCTCGGGTCCGATGCCGGCAGGCTCACCGGCGGTCAGTACCAATGGGTTCAATGCAGCCACGGCAATCGATCGTGACGGTGCCGGCAAGCGCGCCTAGATTCGAACGACGACGTACGCTTCGTCACGGAGTCGGCGCATCCATAGCTGCGTTTCGTCCTCCATCTTGCTGTTGCGGATACGGGCGTCGCAATTGCGCCGCTTGAGGTCCTCGGTGTTGTCATAGACGCGCCTTTCCAGTACCTCGACGATGTGCCAGCCGAACGGGCTGCGGAAAGGTTCGCTGACCTCGCCGATCTCCAGGGCATCGATCATGTTCTCGAACTCGGGAACAAAGGTTCCCGGGCCCGACCAACCGAGGTCGCCGCCAACGGGTGCGGTGGGACCGTCCGATAGCAGCTTGGCGAGTTCGCCAAAATCCTCGCCCTCCACAATTCGATCCCGTGCGTCATCGAGTTGTTGCTTGGCCGTTTCATCGTCAATGATTTCGTTCGGCGTGATCAGTATGTGCCGGGCCCTGATCTGGTTGATCTCGCTGCGTTCCACCGCGCTCCTCAAGTCGTTGACCTTCACGATGTGAATACTGCTCGGCCTGCGGAAGGGCGCCGATACGTCACCTGCTTCCATCTCCGCCAGCGTGTCGATGAAGAGTGTGGGTATTTGCTCGCCCTCGATCCAGCCCATTGCGCCACCCTGTAACTTGGACTCGTGGTCGGAGTACCGAACCGCCATTTCGCCGAAGTCCGCGCCATCCATGATTTGTTCGTAGATGGACTGCGCGGACGCCTGCGCCGCGTCGATCTGCTCAGCTGTCGCACCTTCCGGCAAGTTGATCAGGATGTGCGACAGGTTCCAGGTCGAGTTGACGACGACATTGTCCTCGAGGTCCGCGATGCACTGATCGATCTCGCGATCGGATACCTCGATGTTCTGCGCAACCATGATGCGGCGCAGTTGCTCGAGCGTGATTTCTTCACGTATGCCACGACGGAAGTGGGCGTAATCGATACCTTCTTGCGCCAGCATTACCGGCATTTGATCGAACGGTACGCCTGCTTGCGATGCCATGCCTTCGATCGCTTCATTCAGCATCTGGTCGGATACGACGAGGCCGATCTGATCGGCACGCTGCAACTGAATCTCGGTGAGAATGAGCCGTTCGAGGACCTGCTCCTCGAGGACGGTGGCCGGCGGCAACTGGAACCCCTGGTCCTGAGCCCGCTTGACAATCATTGCAAGCTCGTCCTTCAACTGGCTCTTCAGCACGACGCCTTCGTTGACAATGGCCGCAACGCCGTCAAGGAACTCACCACTTTCCGAGAGCTCTTCGGCGACCACGGCCGGCGCAACCGACAATGCGACGATCGCACATAAGCCTTTGATTTTAAACACTATTTCTTACCGGGGATCTGCAGAGTAGCCAAGAATACCACGTTCCAGCATTTTGTCAGCCGCCGTGCCGACGCTGGTCATTCCCTTCAGTACCAATTGCAGACCCAGGGTCGAGTCGCGAGTTCCGTCGCGCGTCGAGATATAGCGTCGTGAGACGATCCGCAGTCCCCAGCAGCAGCTCGAGTATTCGAGCCCGAAGAATTGCTCCAGTGTCTCCTTATCGCGGAAAGAATAATTATATCGACCGACGAAATTCCACTTCGACGCCAGTGGCCAGGACCACGACACATCACCCTGTTCCAGGGAGTCGCGCCGGAAGCGGTAGGCGAGGTTGAGAATCTTGTTGGAGGCCGGCCGGTACTGCATTCGCGCCTGCGACTGCGTAGTGCCATTTCCGCTGGTGCCCCACTGGTGGCCGAGATCGAAATTCAGGTTGTCGAGCAACAGGAAACGCATCTCGGCAATATAGTCCGACGATTCATCCGAAAACCCGGGCGCCGATGGCAAAGTGACGGTACTGGTGCTGAAGTAACGGATCTGTCCGATCGTTGCCGATACGAGTTCCCTGCCCGTGGCGACGTCGAGGACTCTCGTCGTGACGCCAACGCTCAACTGATCGGTATCGGCGATGCGGTCGATTCCCAGAAACCGATTCTTGCGAAACAACTGTACGAGGTTCAGGTCCGGCATAATTGTGTCGAAGACGGGCAAGTCGGACTGATCCTCAAACGGCACGTGAACGTATAGTAGTCGTGGTTCGATGGTTTGTAGGCGTCGCACACCGTTGCCACGCATCAGGCGTTCGAGGACGAGCCCCATGTCGACACTCGAGATCGGTAACAGGCGTTCGGGGTCGTCTCGCTGTCCGGGGAGCGTATCGCTAAGGTCGTAACTCGTATAATCGACGGCGACGGCCGGCACGATAAACCAGCCGGGTCTCTCGAAAGGCAGTTGTACCTCGGGCGCGACGTTTAGCCGCCAGCCTGTGACACCAACGTCGCGATCGAAATTTACCATCTCGCCATCGAGTTGCCAGGTCATGCCCAACCACCGGTCCGGCCAGTAACCCGACGCCAGTAACTGCGGCAGGCGCCGGTAAGGTTGATCGACCGGCAGGATCGCGTCATCGATCGTCTGAAAGTCCTGAATCTGACCGAAGAGGGACAAGGTCTCCGTGTAATGGTCGAAACGCAGCGCACGATTCAGGTGGGTAATCGTCGTCGCGCTCAGGCTGCCACCGAGATCTTCAAAATACTGGTTATCTGAAACCTCACGAAATTCGATTTCGTTGCGCCAGCGATTCCGAAACAGGCTGCGATGCTCGATACCGACATAGCCTCGTGAATCGTCGACGAGGCTGTCATCGTTCAGATAGTCGGCGTCGACCGTGCCACTGTGCGTTTCGGTGAGGTAGCGAAACTGAGTCTGTAGCTGCACGCCACGATCGGTCAAGATTCGAGGCGTGATCGTTGCGTCGTAGTTCGGGGCTATGTTCCAGTACCAGGGCACACGAATTTGGTTACCGCTGCGACTGGTGCTGCCGATTTCCGGTGTAAGCAAACCGGATTTGCGCGCATCACTGATCGGAAACGAAAGATACGGCGCCCACAACACCGGGACGCCCTGAAACCGTAATTTCATCCCTCGCGCCGTGCCGACGCCGCGTTGCGTATCGAGATCGATGTCGGACGCTTCTACCTTCCAGTCATTGGAACCGGGCGGACAGGTCGTGTAACTGACCTGGTCGAGTTGCAGCAAGCCATTCTGATCGATCTGCAATCGTTCGGCGGCGCCGCGGGCATTGTTACCGAGAGAAAACTCGGCGCCAGTGAATCCGATGCGTCCGGAGTCGTATTCGAACTCGGCGCTGTCGCTCAGGATTTGTGTGCCCGGATCTTCGTAGCGAACATCACCCACGAGATACAAAGCCCGCGACTCGGGATCGTATTTCGCACTGTTGGCGCCCGCGAGTTTGTCACCGCGCCGCAATACTATGCCGGCCGTCAATGACGCTGTCGGATTAGCGCCGAGCTGTGCTTCCACACGGCCGGCCTCGAGCTGAATAGCGTCGGGATTGTCGAGCAGGATCGTCGCAGGTGCGTCGTCGGTCAGTCTTGTTCCGAGCGTATTCTCACAGGCGAGCGGCTCCTCGGCTTGTGCTGCGTGCAAGCCGAACAGGCAGATCGCTGTGATCAGGTATTTCGAGGACAAGTTATTGACCGGACTAAGTGCTTAACGGGGAGCCGTGACACCGGGATGTTATCAGGCATTCTTATTTGTTACCTTGTTTGCTACCTTCGCATAGATTTTCAAGCGCTTCAACGCGTTACGGAGACTACCGATCAACGATTCCACGCTGCGGGCGGGCCCCCGTCTCACTGCGCTGAGGCGCTGGGCCGAGGGCATCGATCTCGTTGCCGGGGCCGATCTCACACCGGCATCCGGCGATGCCAGTTTCCGTCGTTACTTTCGATTGCAAAAGGGTGGGCGAAGTTTCATCGCGATGGATGCACCCCCCGAGCAGGAGGACTGCGTTCCGTTCATACGTGTTGCCGGTTACCTCGAGGCAATGCAACTCAACGCGCCGCGGATTATTGAGGCAGACCTCGAGCAGGGGTTTTTGTTGCTGACCGACCTCGGCAGTGTTCAGTACCTTGCAAACCTCGAGGAAGACCCTTCGATTTCTGCTCGGCTCTACGATGACGCGCTACAGGCGCTCGCGGCCATGCAATCCCGCGGCGCTGCGTATCAATCGGCTTTGCCTCCCTACGATTCGAAACTTCTCGAGTTCGAGTTGTCACTATTTCATGACTGGCTGTGCGGCACGCATCTGAACATCAATTTCACCGGCGCAGAGGAGAATGCCTGGCGATCGCTGTGCAACCTGCTTGTCGGCAATGCGCTTGATCAGCCGCAGGTCTTCGTACACCGCGACTATCACTCGCGGAATCTCATGGTGACGTCCAATGGCAACCCCGGCATTCTCGATTTTCAGGACGCCGTCGAAGGGCCGCTGACTTACGACCTCGTATCGCTACTCAAGGATTGTTATATCCAGTGGCCGCCGCAACAGGTTCGGCAATGGGTGGGCGAGTATCACGCGCGACAGGACGAATCGTTGCGTAATAGTCTCGCTGAGTCCGATTTCCTGCGCCACTTCGAACTCATGGGTGTGCAACGGCATCTGAAAGCCGCAGGAATATTCGCGCGGCTGAATCATCGTGACGGCAAAGCTGCTTACATGCTCGATATTCCGCGCACGCTGTCCTATGTCGTCGAGCTTGAATCGCGCTACGAAGAACTCGGGTTTCTCATTCGCCTGATCAAGGAACGCTGCCTGCCGGCACTGGTAGCGCGGTCATGATCGCCATGATTCTCGCCGCCGGTCGTGGTGAGCGGATGCAGCCGATATCACGCAGTATGCCGAAAGCGCTCGTCGAAGTGCAGGGCAAAAGTCTGCTCGAGTGGCATCTCGAACGTGTGAGGGCGGCCGGCATCGAGACGGTCGTGATCAATCTCGGCTGGTTGGGTGAGCAAATTGCAGAGCGTGTTGGCGGAGGCCAGGCGCATGGACTGAATGTCATCTACAGTCCGGAAGGGGACAACATTCTCGAAACGGGCGGCGGCATTCGACGGGCGTTACCCATATTGGGCCGCGACCCGTTCCTCGTCATCAATGCCGACATACACACCGACATGCCCTTGCCACCCAAGATTCCTGACATTGACGAACTCGGCCACCTGGTACTGGTGCCGACACCCGCACACAAGGAGCGCGGTGATTTCGATCTCGAAGACGGCCGCGTCGTGGACAACGATAACCCCGAACTGACGTTCTCCGGTGTCGCGGTCTACCGTCCGGAGTTGTTTGCCGATTGCGAACCCGGCCGCTTTCCTCTTGCGCCAATGTTGAGATCAGCGGCCCACGACGGTTGGCTCGGAGGCAGTTTGTACGAGGGTCTCTGGGAAGATGTCGGTACGCCGGAGCGCCTCGCCGAACTCAATCGTCGCTGAAAGTCGGCATTTCCGCCGCCGCACTGACGATGTCGGCACTATCCATACGCAAGTGCCGCAGAAAATGCGGCAGGAATTTCCTGCGCACGATGTTGAGGTCGCTGTCACCGCCGAGCGTCGCGAGATCTGTCATTTCGAGACCGGCGTAACCGCAGGGATTGATTCGCAAGAACGGGTCAAGGTCCACCGCGACGTTCAGTGCCATGCCGTGGTAGCTCGATCCGCGTCGGATGCGCAGGCCGACGCTCGCAAACTTACTGCCTGTGACGTACACGCCCGGCGCGTCCGCACGAGCAGCGGCATCGATGCCGTACCCGGCGGCGAGATCGACGACGCTACGCTCGAGTGCGGTGACCAGGTCGCGAACTCCGAGGGTTGCGCGTTTCAAATCGATGAGTGGGTAGATCATCAGCATGCCGGGCCCGTGATAGGTCACCTGGCCGCCGCGATCGATCTGCACGACAGGGATGTCGCCGGTCGCAAGCAAATGTTCGCGACTCGCGTTGAGCCCGAGAGTAAATACCGGCGGATGTTCGGCGAACCAGATTTCGTCCACGGTATCTGCCGTGCGCTCATCGGTGAAACTTTGCATCGCGCGCCACAATGGCTCGTAGTCCTGCACGCCCAGATCGCGAACGACAATTGATCGCGACGAGCCGATTGCTGGTTCGCTCACAGCGCCATCAGCACATCGTCGTGCGCTGTCGCAGCGTGGTAGATATCGTCGAGTTGCTGTTGACTACGGGCGGTGATCGTAATCGTGATGGAGACGAATCGACCGTTCTTGCTCAGCGAGCTTTGAAAGTCGCCGTCATCGAGTGGTCCCGTGTGTTTTTCCACGAGCTCCCTGACAGTATGGTGGAACTCGGGCTTATCGCGCCCCATCAACTTGATCGGAAACGAGCACGGGAACTCCAGGAGTGTCTCGTCGTTCATCGACGTCATT
>Ga0255053_10000004_pt1 | contig 98866 bp, 93 predicted proteins | sample JV7_2_22_MG_FD_188635 | JGI IMG/M metagenome (GOLD analysis project Ga0255053, IMG submission 188635) | Seawater microbial communities from Jervis Inlet, British Columbia, Canada - JV7_2_22 | ecosystem: Environmental > Aquatic > Marine > Inlet | place: Canada: British Columbia | collected... | reverse complement strand
TGTCTTTATGCAACAAGGAGACGACATCGTAGTCAAACCGAACGAGACCCTCACCGAGTATGTGCTGGACCTGCGCCTCGCCGACCTCGAACTGGCTCAGCTCGTCGAAATAGATCTTGTCGATCGTGCCGCCGGTCGTGATGAATCGGATGAACATGGGCCCAAGCATGCCACCAAAATGGCCGCATCAACAGTTGCCAGCCTGCTATTATGACGTCATGAAATCGACTATCCGACGCGTAGTTACCGCCCTCCTGTTGGTTCTCATCGCCCACGGCGCCAGCGCCGCCGACAACAAGGTCGTGGTGCTCGAAATCGACGGCGGCATCGGCGTCGCGACGGCCGACTACCTGATCAGCGGTATTCGCCATGCGGAGGAGCAGAACGCCGAACTCATTATTATCGACATGGATACGCCCGGCGGCCTCGTAAAGCCGATGCGCGATATGGTGCAGGAGATACTGAATTCTTCCGTACCCGTCGCGACCTACGTGACGCCCGCAGGTGCGCGTGCGGACAGCGCAGGCACCTATATCCTACTCGCAAGCCACATCGCTGCCATGACGCCGACGACGCACCTGGGCGCCGCGACGCCTGTCTCCCTGAGCGGTGAAGATGTGACGCCGGAAAATGTCGAAGATCCAGCAGACACGACAGAATCGGAAGAAAACGGTGACGAGAGCGCCACCGAAGACGACGAAGAGCCCACTCCTGGCACACAGCCGGGTTCGGCGATGGAACGCAAGGTGCTCAATGACGCCGTTGCCTACATCCGCGGACTCGCGGAGCGCCACGGACGCAACGCTGACTGGGCCGAAGACGCGGTACGCGATGCCGCAACACTGACGGCCAACGAGGCTCTCGAACTCAACGTCATCGAGTTCATTGCCAACGATCACTCGGACCTGCTCGAGCAAATCAACGGCCACGAAGTGGAAGTTAATTCTGAAACTGTCGCCCTTGCGACAGACAAGGTCACGATAGAGAACTTCGAGCCCAACTGGCGCATCAGGATACTCTCCGCGATCGCAAATCCCGAGACCGTGCTATTGCTCGGCATGATCGGGATCTATGGTCTGATTTACGAAGGCTGGAATCCCGGTGCGATTGTGCCGGGCGTGGTTGGCGTTATCTGTCTGTTGCTCGCCGCCTACGCGTTACAGTTGTTGCCCGTCAACTACGCCGGCCTGGCCCTGATTATCGTTGGCATTGCCCTCATGATTGCGGAGGCCTTCGCGCCCAGCTTCGGTGCGCTCGGGCTCGGCGGCATTGCTGCCTTCATATTCGGCGCGATCATGATGTTCGACAGCGACATTCCGGGCTTTGGAATATCAATTACGTTCGTCATGGGCCTGGCGCTGATCGCCGCATTGGCAATCATCTGGCTCATCGGCTACACGCTGAAGCTCCGCAAGCGCGGTGCGGTTTCGGGCCGCGGTTCGATCATCGGCGGCGTCGGCACTGCGATGCATGACTTCACCGGCAACGGCAAGGTCTGGCTCGAGGGCGAGGCCTGGGCCGCACACAGCAACGTCGCGATCGAAAAAGACCAGCATATTGCCGTGGTGGCAATGAACGGACTGGTTCTCGAGATCGAACCGGCTGCCGCGCCCGACCCGGGTGACGCACAGTTACAGAGTTGACAACTTGGATCCACTTACAAAATTTTTCGAGGTATTGCCCATGGGAATCACAACAATTGGCGTCATTGGCGCACTCCTCATTGTCGTGCTCTACAACACGATCAAGATTCTCAAAGAATACGAAAGAGGCGTCGTGTTCTTCCTTGGCCGTTTCCAGAAGGTCAAGGGCCCCGGTTTAATCTTGCTGTTTCCTGGCATACAAAAGATGGTCAAGGTCGACCTGCGTGTCGTCGTTTTGGATGTACCGACGCAGGACGTCATCTCGCGTGACAACGTGTCCGTGAAGGTCAATGCCGTCATCTACTTCCGGATTGTTGATCCTGAGAAGGCGGTCATCCGTGTTGCGAATGTATTCGAGGCGACGAGCCAGTTGTCGCAGACAACGCTGCGATCGGTGCTCGGTCAACATGAACTCGACGACATGCTCGCCGAGCGCGACAAGCTCAATGAAGATATCCAGAATCTGCTCGATAAGCGCACCGATAACTGGGGTATCAAGGTTGCGAATGTCGAGATCAAGCATGTCGACCTTGACGAAAGCATGATTCGCGCAATCGCTCAACAAGCTGAGGCAGAACGTGCGAGACGAGCCAAAATTATCAACGCCGAAGCTGAAAAACAGGCCGCGACCATGCTGGCCGAAGCCGCGAACATGTTGGCGCAGGAGGAACAAGCGTTGCAACTCAGGTATTTGCAAACGCTCAAGGAAATCGCAAACGAAAGATCAAATACGATTGTCTTCCCCATGCCGATCGAGTTCGTCGAGCCCATTATCAATCTCGGCAAAGCGTTTGCGACCAAGAAACCGGAGCAGTAAACGCTGGGCTAGGCTCGACTGCCTTCTGAAATGGGCGGGATACTGACCGTAATCGCGGCCCCGCCCAGCAGCGCCGATCGCGCAATCGTCAGCTTGCCGCCGTAGGAGCGCGCAATATCTTTCACGATGGCGAGTCCGATGCCGTGCCCCGGCGTCGATTCGTCGAGTCGCGTACCGCGCTGCAGTAACACGTCGGCCGCCTCTTCCGGGATGCCTGGGCCGTCGTCTTCCACGGTCAGGACCATGCCGTTTGCCATCGACTGGGGATCGCCTGACGGAGTAATCCTGATCTTCACTCGGCCCGCACACCATTTGCAGGCGTTATCGAGCAAATTGCCGGCAAGCTCCAGGAAATCGCCGGTATCGCCGCGAAACTTCACGCCTGGCGTAATTTCACTCTCGATCGTTGGCCGTTTGTCGTGGTACACCTTGCGGAGACCAGCCACCAGCCGTTCGACCTCTTTTGCGACAGGCACCGGTCCCAGTACAAGATTGTCGGCGGCGGATGCGGCAGGCTTCCGTAATTGATAGCGCACGATCTCGTCCATGCGATCGATTTGCTCATCAAAGCGCCCGCGCAGCTGTCGTTCCGCCGTAATGTCCTTGATCAATGCCCGCATTCCCGCGAGTGGCGTCTTGAGACTGTGCGCCAGGTTATCGAGTGTGTGCCGGTATCGATCCGAGCGAGCTCGCTCGTTGTCGATCAGCAAATTCATGTTGCGCGCAACGCCCGAGAGCTCGGTCGGAAACCTCTCCGAAAGCGAGACACGCCTGCCTTCCTCGATCTCGCCGATTTCCGTTTCGATCTGCCGCAACGGCCGCAAAAGTCCGCGCATCAGAATCGAAATCGACAACAACATGATCAGCGCGATCGCCGCAAACCATCCGACCAGCTGGCGGCGAAACTCCGCGACCTGGGCGTTGAATGCGTCGAGACTCTCCGCCACCTTGAAGACATACGGCTTTAGTTCGCCGTTCGGAAACTCCCACTGCACGGCCATGCTGAGTGTCAGTAGCGGCGTGCCGTCGTCGAGCGACTCGCGCAGAAACTGGTGATTACCCAGCGTCGGGAAGTCGCCGGTCGGTATTTCAAGGCCCAATGCGGAACGTGATCGCCAGACAGGTGTATTCGCGTCGTCGCGCAGCTCTCCGTACAGCCCGGAGCCGATCGTGTTAAATCGGTCTTCGTGCAGGTCGGGTGGAAAGCTCAGCGCGCCTTCGGCGTTCGGGTTCGCGGCCGCGAGCAGCTGCATCAGGTGGCCGTCAAGTATGTCCTGTCGGGCCTGCTCGCCGGCAGTCCGAAACGCGGTGTCGAGCACGACGACCGTCGCACCAAAGAACAGCAGCATCAGCACGCTGACCGAAACCAGCAATCGAGCGCTTAACGAACCCATTCGACCTTGATCGCGCGCCGAGGCGCGCTCCAACTATCCTTCGCTTCGCTCAAGCGCAAACCGATAGCCGCGCCCTCGCAGGGTCTCGATCGGCTTTAGTGAATTTTCGGGATCCAGTTTCTTGCGCAGGCGGCCTATGAAGACCTCGATGACATTACTGTCACGCTCGAAATCCTGGTCGTAGAGGCGATCGGTCAGCTCGGATTTCGAAATCACCTGTCCCGCCTTCAACATCAGGTATTCAATGATCTTGTACTCGAAGCTCGTCAGCTCGATGGCGGCGTCGTCGACTGTTAGCTCCTGCCGCGACATATCGAGCACTACCGGTCCGGCGGACAATACCGACGAGGCCCAACCGCCGCTGCGTCTGAGGAGCGCATTGACCCTGGCACTGACTTCTTCGAAATGAAATGGCTTGACGACGTAGTCGTCGGCGCCCGCGCTGAGACCGTCTACCTTGTCCTGCCAGCGGTCGCGGGCGGTCAGGATGAGTATCGGGTAGGTTTTGCCTTGCTCGCGGGCCTCGCGAATGATGTCGAGCCCCGACACTTCGGGAAGCCCGAGGTCGATGATGGCGAGGTCGATCGGGTATTCGAGAGCGAAATACAGGCCTTCGCGCCCGTCCGCCGCCTGCTCGACCGCGTAACCGCCCTCGGCCAGCTGCTCGGCCAGCGCCTCGCGCAGAGTGTCGTCGTCTTCAATGACCAGCAAACGCATAGGGATGTCCTGCGGCTAGCCTGTCGATCGACCAGGAATCTTGGCGGTTTTTACCGTCCCGTCCTTGGTCACGTAGCGAATATGGTGTGTCTCACGATTGCCGCTGCGCTTGGTCTCCGCACTGATAATACGGTCTACATCACCGCGGCGGCGCACCGACTCGATGGCCTGGTCCAGTGTCATGCCACCGCCCTGGGCAACGCGAAGGTCCGGCTTTTGCGACAGCTGATACTGCTCATGCACCTGCCGCAGCGATTCTTCGAGGTCGAATGCGCTGGCGCTCGCCGGTGTCAGCATTACGGTGGCAAGCACAAGTATGGAAAGGTATTTGGTCACGGCATTTCCGATTAAACGAGGGAGCGCATCCCCACGATCAGCCCGCCGACAGTTTCCTCTGCCGGCAGGCTGATTGCAACGAAGTACATCACAGTGGTGCGACGCCTGAGCCACGTTTATCCGGCCGGACGAATGTCGACCCGCACGCGGATTTCACGACCCGGATCGTAGGGCATGCGCGTCTCATACTTCTGGCCGTGGTAGCGGTATACGACCCGGTAGCCGTCGATGCGCTCTTCACGATGCGACGTCAGCCGCGTCTCGCAGCGCTCAACGGGACGCGAATACTCGGTGGTGCGGTATGCGGCACCGTAACGGCGTTTTGCCGAATCGTTGCCGATCGCCGCGCCAATCAACGAGCCGGCAACTGTCGCCGCGTCGTTGCCGCGGCCGCTACCGAACTGATGACCGATCACGCCACCGACAATCGCGCCGACCAGCGTGCTGGCGCCGCTGCCGGGAACGGGGCGGTCCACGGTGTAATACTCGGTCTCCTGCCAGCACTCACGTACCGGCGTCTTGACCGTGACCATGCGTACGATCGGGTCGGAGCTGATGACGCGCGCATAGTCATACTGGGCGGCCGCCGCCTGCGTGGAAACCACACTCAGCAGTGAAACTGCGGCCAGACCGGTGGTGAGTCGTCTGATTTTCATTGCCTGGATGTTCATGTCTGTAACCTCTTGCCTGCGACCAGCCCTCTTGCCAGCCTGGGACCAAGATTACGGTTACCGCAATGAACGAAGCCTGAACGCAGGCCACCGAAAAACCTTTGAAAACTGAATGGCTTATGAACGCCGTATCGGGCTCAGGACAAGCGCCGTTTGGCCGCGCGCCATTCCTTGTCCAGCGACTCCAGTGTCTCGTCCTTGAATCGGCGCCGCGCGGCGCCCAAAGCCCGCTCCATTTCGCGAAACCGTGCCTCGAACTTGAAGTTTGCCGACGTCAGGGCCTTCTCGGGGTCGACATCGAGATGCCGCGCCAGGTTGACGATCGCGAACAGCAGATCGCCGAATTCCTCCTCGATCCGCGACGCTTCGCGAGCTCCGACGGCGTCCTCGAGCTCATCCAGTTCCTCAAAGATCTTGTCCCGCACACCCCGCCGGTCACGCCAGTCGAAGCCTACCGTTGACGCACGTTTGCCCAGTTTCTGTGCACGTTTCAGGGCCGGCAATGCCTTGGCAATTCCGGCGAGCACGCTATCGTCGTCGTCCGGCGCCCGTTCCTCCGCCTTGATGCGCTCCCAGCTGCCGTCCTGCGCGCCCGCAGCCCGTTCGAGGTCATCGCCGAACACATGCGGATGACGGCGTTGCATCTTGTTATTGATGCCTGCCGCAATATCGTCGAAGTCGAAGTGGCCGTGTTCCTCGGCCATGCGGGCGTAAAACACGACCTGGAACAACAGATCGCCGAGTTCGTCGCGCAGCGCCGGCATGTCGTCGCGGGCGATCGCGTCAGCAACCTCATAGGCCTCTTCGACCGTGTACGGGGCGATCGTCGAGAAATCCTGTTCGAGATCCCACGGACAGCCCGTCAGCGGATCGCGAAGGGCCGCCATTATCTCAAGTAATTTCTCTATTTCTTTCATAATTAATTATTTTAAAAGAAGTTTTCTTAGTTCAACCAACATGTGTGCGGTCGCGCCCCAGATCTGTTGATTCTCATAGTGAAACTCGACAGTCGGGATCGTTTGACCCCGGAATTCGCGCTCCGACGCGCGTTGATTGCGCCTGTCGAGCAAAAACGGCAATGGCACCTCGAAGGCATACTCCACCTCCGTGCGATCCAGATCCAGTGACACGGCCGCGGCGACGAGTCCGATGACCGGCGTTACGGCATATCCGGTCACGGTAGGCATGGGCTGCAGATAGCCGATGACCGTGATCGATTCCGGCGGAATCCCGACCTCCTCGTGTGTCTCGCGCAGGGCCGTATGCACGATGTCGCGGTCCGCGTCCTCCATACGGCCACCAGGAAAGCTGACTTGTCCAGCATGGTGTTTGAGTTCCGCAGAACGCTGTGTCAACAACACCGACAAACCGGCGGGCCGTTCGATCACCGGAATCAACACGCCGGCAGGCTTCAGGGTCGCCAGGAGCTGATCTCGCATGAACGCCGGCCAGCGCTCGCTGCCGGGCGGCATGACCACCTCGGTCGGGTCCTTCGGAGCTTCAGTCGCAGCCAGCCGCTCCCGCAACAGTGCAGCCGTGATTGAGTGACTCTCGGGCAACACAGTACCTAGTGCTTGATGCCGCCTTCGGTCAGGGCTGCCGGATCCAGCAGCCGGTCGAGTTCCTCGTCCGTCAGGTCGGTCATCTCCTTCGCAACTTCCTTCACCGGCCGACCATCTGCATAAGCCTTTTTGGCGACAGCTGCACCGAGCTCGTAGCCAATGACCGGGTTGAGGGCGGTCACGAGAATCGGGTTACGACCCAGGGCGCGATTGATATTATCCTCGTTGACGGTAAATCCGGCGATCGCCTTGTCGGCGAGACATATCGACACATTCGCCAGCAGTTCAACGCTCTGCAGCAGGTTGTAGGTAATGACCGGCAGCATGACGTTGAGCTGGAAATTGCCCGACTGACCGCCCATCGCAATGGTCGCGTCATTACCGATAACTTGTGCGGCAACCATGGTAACGGCCTCCGGAATCACCGGGTTGACCTTGCCGGGCATAATGCTGGAGCCGGGTTGCAATGCCGGCAGCGCGATCTCACCAATACCGGCGAGTGGCCCCGAGTTCATCCAGCGCAGATCGTTCGCGATCTTGGTCAGACTGACGGCCAGCACACGCAATTGCCCGGACATTTCGACCGCGGTGTCCTGGCTGCTCAATGCCTCGAATTTTGACGTCGCCGGGACGAAATCAGGACCGCAGCGCTCGGACAACAGCACGGCGACCTTCTCGCCGAATTTCGGATGCGCATTGATACCCGTGCCGACGGCCGTGCCGCCCTGTGCCAACTCGACCAAACGCGTCATCGACCCACGAATGCGCTCGTTGGCATGGTCGATCTGTGCGCGCCAGCCGTCGAGTTCCTGCCCCATTGTCACCGGCATCGCATCCATCAGATGCGTACGACCCGTCTTCACGACATCGCGAACCTCGTCCGCCTTGGTCTCGAGGACGCCTGACAGGTGGTTGAGCGCCGGCAACAACTGATCGTTTATGGCAATTGCGGCACTAACGTGGACGCAGGTCGGAATGACGTCGTTGCTGCTCTGGCTCATGTTGACGTGGTCATTCGGGTGCACGTCGGCCCCCAGATCGGCGGTCGCTAAGTGCGCGATCACTTCGTTCGCGTTCATATTGGAGCTCGTACCCGAGCCGGTCTGGAATACATCGATCGGGAAATGGGCGTCGTGGCCGCCCTCCGCCACCTCGAGCGCCGCTTTTTGCACGGCCACCGCCACGTCGCTTGTCAGCAGGCCCAGTTCGGCATTGGCGCCGGCTGCGGCCCACTTGACGAGCCCGAGCGCAGCGATGAACTGCCGCGGCATGGTCAGGCCGCTTATCGGAAAGTTGTCTACGGCTCGCTGCGTCTGCGCACCCCACAGCGCGTCCTCTGGCACCTTGAGTTCGCCCATGCTGTCGTGTTCAGTGCGGAATTTTTTGTCGTTCATTTCCTTGATATCCCGGTGTAAGCTGGCACATTACTAGTCTAAGCTGGTCTGGCAATCGTGTATGATTCGCGCTTTGCGCGCGCAAGTCTACACTGGTTTCGGTCTCATGAAAGTCTCTACGCTAAAGGCACTCTCACCGGCCGACGGTCGCTATGCGGACAAGGTCAACGGACTTCGAGACATCTTCTCCGAGTACGGCCTCATCCGCTTTCGCGTGCTCATCGAAGTGCGCTGGCTGCAATGCCTTGCGGACGATGCCAGCATCTCCGAGCTGGCGCCGTTGTCGACGGTGATGAAGGAGATCCTGAACAATATCGTCGACGATTTCTCGCTCGATGATGCAGAGCGCGTCAAGAAAATCGAGGGCACCACCAACCACGATGTCAAAGCCGTCGAATATTTCATCCGCGAGAAACTCGGCGACGGCCCCGAGACGAAATCGCTGAAGGACTTTCTGCACTTCGGTTGCACCTCTGAGGACATCAACAATCTCGCGTACGCGTTGATGCTGCGATCGGCCCGAAGTGACGTGCTCGTGCCGAACATGCGCAAGCTGAAATCAAAACTCCAGACCATGGCGCAGCAACACGCCGCAGTGGCCATGTTGTCCCGAACGCATGGCCAGACAGCGAGCCCGACAACGGTCGGCAAGGAATTCGCCAATGTCGTCAAGCGGCTCGAACGCGCGCAACGGCAGTTCGCAGAGGTTGCGGTTCGCGGCAAATTCAACGGCGCTGTCGGCAATTTCAATGCACACCACGTGGCCTACCCCGAATCCGACTGGCGTGCGATCAGCACACGTTTTATCGAGTCTTTGGGTATCGAACAGAATTCGCACACGACGCAGATCGAGCCTCACGACTGGACGGCCGAGTATGCGCATGCACTGTTGCGTTACAACACGGTCCTGACCGACTTTTGCCGCGACATTTGGGGCTACATATCCCTGGGCTACTTCACGCAGAAAGTCGCCAGGAACGAAGTCGGCTCGTCGACGATGCCGCACAAAGTCAATCCAATCGACTTCGAGAATGCCGAGGGCAATCTCGGCATGGCGACGGCGTTGCTCAGCCACTTCGCGGAGAAACTGCCCGTTTCGCGTTGGCAACGCGATCTGACGGACTCGACCGTGCAACGCAATTTCGGCGTAGCTACCGGCTACGTGGTTATTGCAATGCACTCATTGCTGAAGGGAATCGGCAAATTGCAGGTCAATGAGGACGCTATTCGAGCCGACGTCGCGGACGCCTGGGAAGTGCTTGCAGAAGCCGTGCAAACAGTGATGCGGCGCTACGGTATTCCGGAGCCGTATGAGAAGCTCAAGGCCCTGACCCGCGGTGAGGCCGTGACAAAAGACCTCATCCAGGACTTTATACGAACGCTCGACATTCCCGACGCCGAAAAACAGCGTTTGCTGGAACTCACGCCGGAGTCCTACATCGGTCTGGCGACGGACCTGGCGAAAGACTGCTGAGACGCAGGTCACACTTGCCTCTGAGAAATCGGCCGCATTAGCCATTTTTCTGCTCCATCAGCGTTCCACTGTGACCATATGTGAAACATGTTTGCCTGTCGGCATGCGCCGACGGATGCGCTGAAACGCCCGTATGACGCGGACTGCGAATGGTTCTCAACTGGCAACGGACGGCGCAAAACGTGACGCAGTTGGCACGGTCGAAGTTTTACGACCGGTAAGATGGCAAGTCCGCGACCGGTATTGACGGGCGTCACAAGGCACGGATACAAGCAGCCGCAACGAATGGAACAATCACGGGAAAAAGGCAGACGGTGGGTCATTTCGACGCGCGAAGAGATGCGTCAGGCCGTCATCGATGTGGCCAGAGAGGCAACTCGCAAAGTCTCTATATTTACGCATGATCTCGAGCCGGGCATCTATGACGATCCCGAGTTTCTCGAGGTCATCAAGCGCCTCGTCCTGTCACAGACCTATGCAAGAATTCGTGTGTTAATTGCCGATCCGACGCGTGCGATAAAGAACGGCAACAACTTCGTTCACCTTGGTCGCCGCCTGAATACCTACATCGAGTTTCGCCACGTTCGGGAAGATCTCAGAACGCACGCGGAATCGTTTTGCATTGCCGACGAAACCGCCCTCGTCTACCGGCTGCAAGCGAGTCGCTGGGAGGGCATTGCCGATACGTTCGAGCCCGCCGTTGCAAAACTCTACGGCAAGATGTTCGACGAGATCTGGCTGGCGAGTGAAGTTGAAATGGAATTCAGGCAGCTCGGCATATAGGCCGGGATTTTAATAAGGCGAAGAAGACGCGCTCCAAATAGCGCTCCAACAAGGATGTTTGGATGTACCCAACGGATTTGACGGTTTCGGCCGTGATTGAATATGAAGGTCGTTACCTGCTCGTCGAGGAGTTCGCGATGGGCAATGTGGTTCTGAATCAGCCCGGTGGGCATATCGAAGCCGGCGAGTCTCCCGAGGAAGCCGTGCAACGTGAAGTTCTCGAGGAAACGGGATGCAACGCCGATTGCGGTGAACTGATCGGCATGTACCTCTGGATTCACCCGCAGACCCGGCAGCAATTTGTCAAGATCGTCTATGTCGCAACGTTTCTCGGCTACGACGAATCACGAGCGCTTGACGACAGCATCGTCGCCCGTCGCTGGATGACCCGTCAAGACATCGAGCATCGCCGAACCATGCTGCGCTCGCCGATCGTGTTGCGCTGCATTCGGGATTTCGAGGCAGGAAAGCGCCAATCAGACGTTCTTCTCTCCGGTATGTTGCCTCTGCAACACAACGTCGACGCGGTACTCGCCAACGCTGACCTGGTCTGATCTGGACCCGTTGGAGCGCTTCTTGAAGCGCGATATTCGCTGTCACCAATCGCGGTTCGAGAACCGCTCCAACAAGTCCCACTACGAGAGGCGCTCGGGTCGAGTGCTAGAATAATCCGGCTATGGCATTCGACATCGGCACAGTCGCGGACCGCAAAGTCATCCTCGGCCTCTCTGGCGGGGTGGATTCGGCCGTGGCGGCGTTGCACCTTCAGGAAGCCGGCGCCCGGGTCGAAGCCCTGCACATGACCAATTGGGAGGACGACGACGGTTACTGCACGGCAGCCGACGACCTGCAGGACGCCCGCCGCATTTGCGAGCAACTCGAGATCCCGCTGCACCATGCCAATTTCGCGCGCCAGTACCGGGAGCGTGTGTTCGACTATTTCCTCGAGGAATATCGCTCAGGGCGCACACCGAATCCGGACGTGTTGTGCAATCGCGAAATCAAGTTCGGCGTATTTCGCGACCACGCCAGGAGACTCGGCGGCGATTTGCTGGCAACGGGACACTATGCGCGAACGGCAACCATCGAAGGCGTCCCTGCTTTGCTCAAAGGCACCGACGCCGGCAAGGACCAGAGTTACTTTCTGCACGCAGTAAGCGCCGAGGCATTCGCGGAAACCGTTTTCCCGCTTGGTGGCCTGCAAAAGTCCGACGTCCGCCGGATTGCGAAAGAGCGAGGACTTGCGGTTCACGACAAGAAGGACAGCACCGGTATTTGCTTCATCGGCGAGCGCCCGTTCCGCGAGTTTCTCAGCACCTACCTGCCCGCGAACCCGGGACCGATTCACACAGTAAGCGGACGCGAAGTCGGCACTCATCACGGCCTGATGTACTACACGCTCGGCCAGCGCCAGGGCCTCGGCATCGGCGGACGCCAGGATGCCGGCGACGACCCCTGGTATGTCGTTGCCAAGGACCTCGAGAACAACGTACTCATCGTCGATCAGGGCGACAGTCCGCTGCTGCTGAGCGACGGACTCATCGCAAGCCAGCCGAACTGGATCGGTCAGGCACCGGCGGGACTTGCCGAGGGGCTGCGTTGCAGCGCGAAGATTCGCTACCGGCAGGACGATCAGCGTTGCACGGTTTACTCTGCACTCGACGATGGTCTAATTGTTCAATTCGACGATCCGCAGCGAGCCGTCGCACCCGGTCAATTTGTCGTTTTCTATCAAGGTGATCGGTGTCTCGGCGGTGCGGTCATCGACAACGTCGAAAGCCGTGCAGAGGCCGTGGTTACTCGGCAAACCACGGCAATTTCCTGAGCGCTGCTATGCAGCATTCGCTATAATCCGCCACCCCGCGGGACTGTGGTCCCGACCTACAACCAAGTTCCCGGAGAACGACACATGAAGGATACCTTCGGTGCACGCTCGACGCTGGCGGTCGGCGGCAATGACCACGAGATTTTTCGCCTCGACGCCGTGAGCGAAGGCCACGTGGCCAGACTTCCCTACTCCCTGAAGATTCTGCTCGAGAACCTGCTACGCCACGAAGACGGCCGCGACGTCACCCGCGACGACATTCTCGCATTGGCCAACTGGGACCCGAAGGCAGATCCGAGCACTGAAATTTCGTTTACGCCGAGCCGTGTCATCCTGCAGGATTTCACCGGCGTGCCGGCCGTAGTCGATCTTGCCGCAATGCGCGACGCCGTCGTAAAACTGGGCGGCTCGGCCGATAAGATCAATCCCCTGTCTCCGGCTGAACTCGTCATCGATCACTCCGTGCAGGTCGACAATTACGGTGCCGCCAACGCGCTCGATCTGAACAACAAGATCGAATTCCAGCGCAACGAGGAGCGCTATTCGTTCCTGCGCTGGGGCCAGTCCGCATTTGAGAATTTCCGCGTTGTGCCACCGAACACGGGCATCGTGCATCAAGTCAACCTCGAGTACCTGAGCCGGGTGGTATTCGACGCCGAAAACAACGGCACACGGAGCGCATATCCTGACACGGTCGTCGGCACCGACTCGCACACGACCATGATCAACGGTCTCGGCGTACTCGGCTGGGGCGTTGGCGGAATCGAGGCCGAAGCCGCCATGCTGGGTCAGCCAATCACGATGCTGATCCCCCATGTCATCGGCTTCAAGCTGACCGGCAAGCTGAAGGAAGGCGCGACTGCAACGGACCTCGTCCTGACCGTGACCGAGATGCTTCGCGAGAAAGGCGTGGTTGGCAAGTTCGTCGAATTCTACGGCGATGGCCTCGCGGATATGCCGCTCGCCGATCGCGCGACGCTCGGTAATATGTCTCCCGAGTTTGGCTCGACCTGTGCGATCTTCCCTATTGATAATCAGACGATTCGTTACCTTGAAATGTCGGGGCGCGATCCGGCGCACATCGAACTCATCGAGGCCTACGCACGTGAACAGGGCCTGTGGCGCGAAGACGGTCAGCCAAACGCACTCTACACGGACACGCTCGAACTCGACGTCGGTACCGTCGAGCCCTGCATTGCAGGACCCAAGCGTCCGCAGGATCGTATTGAGCTGAAGGTCGCCGACAAGGTCTACAAGAAGCACCTTGAAGCCGCCATCGCCAACCGTGAGGGAGGCGGCAAAGCTGTTGCGAGTATCAACGGCAAGGACGTGGAAATCCGCGATGGCGCCGTGCTGATCGCCGCCATTACGAGCTGCACGAACACGTCGAATCCCTTCGTAATGATCGCGGCAGGTTTGCTGGCCAAGAACGCCCGCGAGAAAGGCCTCAAGGCGAAACCATGGGTCAAGACCAGCCTCGCTCCAGGGTCACGTGTCGTTACGGATTACCTCGAGAAGGCCGGGCTCATCGACGACCTCGACGCCGTTGGTTTTTACACGGTCGGATACGGTTGCACGACCTGTATCGGCAATTCCGGCCCATTACTGCCTGAAATCGCCGCCGCTGTGCAGCAAGCCGACATCGTCGGCACAAGCGTTCTATCCGGCAATCGCAACTTCGAAGGCCGCATACACGCGCTCGTGCGCATGAACTTCCTCGCCTCGCCGCCGTTGGTGGTCGCTTACGCGCTGGCCGGCAATCTTGATGTGAACCTGTTCGAGGATTCGCTCGGTGAAGACGCGGACGGCAATCCCGTCTACCTGACGGACATCTGGCCGAATCAGCAGGAAATTCACGACGCCGTCGGCGCGAGCATCGACTCCGACATGTTCAAGTCGAGCTACGGCAGCGTGTTCGAAGGTGACGCAAACTGGAAGGGCATCGACTCGCCGGAGGGCGAGATTTACACCTGGGACGACGTATCGACCTACGTCAAGAACCCGCCTTATTTCGAAGGCATGACGCTCGATCCGGCGCCTGTCGCCGAAATCAGTGGCGCTCGCGTCCTCGCGTTACTTGGCGACTCCGTCACCACGGACCACATCTCACCGGCCGGCGGCATCGCAGCTGACAGCCCCGCTGCGAAGTATCTTGTCGAACAGGGTGTGAAGCCTTCTGAATTCAATTCCTATGGTTCACGCCGCGGCAACCATGAAGTCATGATGCGCGGCACCTTCGCCAACATCCGCCTTCGCAACCGGCTGGCGCCGGGCACCGAAGGCGGCTGGACGAAGCACCAGCCGAGTGGCGAACAGATGTCCATTTACGACGCGTCGTTGAAGTACACGCAGGAAGGCACGCCGCTGATCGTGCTCGCGGGCAGTGAATACGGCACCGGGTCGTCACGTGACTGGGCAGCCAAGGGTACTTTGTTGCTCGGGGTCAAAGCCGTTATTGCCAAAAGCTTCGAGCGCATTCATCGTTCCAACCTGATTGGTATGGGCGTGTTGCCTTTGCAGTTCCAGGACGGCGAGGACGCGGAGTCGCTCGGACTGAACGGCACCGAAGTGTTCGAAATTACCGGTCACACGGACGCTGGCGCGAATTCAGTGACCGTTACGGCGACGCCGGCGGATGCCGACCCGATTTCGTTTACTGCAATGATTCGAATCGACACACCGAAAGAGCGCGATTACTACGAGCACGGTGGCATCTTGCATTACGTTTTGAGACAGCTTGCCGCCTGACTTCAATAAAGCTCTGATCGCAGCATTACGTGATGCCCGCCACGTCTGCGTACTGACCGGTGCGGGCATCTCGGCCGAGAGCGGCGTTCCAACATTTCGTGACGCTCAGCAAGGTCTGTGGTCGAAGTATGACCCCCTCGATCTCGCGACGCCCGAGGCATTCATGCGCGACCCCGAACTGGTCTGGCGCTGGTACCGCTGGCGCCGTGAACTTGTGGCCGGTGCCGAACCAAATGCCGGACACCGTGCGCTGGCTGAACTTCGGCACCTCGTACCGCGACTGACACTGGTCACACAGAACGTCGACGGCCTTCACCAACGCGCCGGCAGCACCGACGTCATCGAATTTCACGGCAACCTCTTCTCTGATCGCTGCTTCGCCGAAGGCCGCCCGGTGGACTGCGATCAGGAATCCGCCGTACCGCAATGCCCTGCCTGTGGCAGTCCGGTTCGTCCCGGAGTCGTATGGTTCGGCGAGGCCATCCCCGAGTCGGCATTGAACGAGTCATTTGCGGCCGCGACTGACTGCGACGTGTTTCTGTCCGTCGGCACGTCCTCCCTGGTTTATCCCGCCGCAGGACTCGGCGAATTGGCGCACGCGTCGGGCGCGGTAACGATCGAGATCAATCCGAACCCGACTGCGCAGTCACAGTCATTCACAGCCGCGCTTGGCGGCAATGCCGGGACCGTCTTGCCGAAACTGCTAGAATCGCTCACCCAGCCGTAAGACCCTGCCGAGGACCGAGAGCCGTGAAAGAAAAGACCGCCGCCAGCATCATGTCGACGCCACGGTGGCTGAAGGTCGCCGCCTGGTTGCTTGGCGCCGTCCTGCTGTTCCTGATCATTCTTGGCATATTCTGGTCACCGATGCCGAAAACGTTCTGGGTCAATGAGTACGTTGACGACGAGCGCACTGTCATCGGCTATTCGACGACCGACACGCTGATCCGAGTGGCGGAGACCTTGCTCGACAAGCGCGGCGGCTACCTGAGCAACGACAAGATGCCGCCGGGGCTGTGGCTCGACAACATGCCGAACTGGGAAAAAGGCGTGTTGATGCAGGTGCGTGACCTGTCGCGCGTCATTCGCAACGACTACAGCCGCAGCCAGTCGCAGTCGCAGGAAGATCCGGACGTCGTACTCGCGGTCGAAAAGTTCTTTTCGGAAAGTAACTCGTGGCTTTTTCCGCCGACCGAACGGCGGTATCGCGAGGGCATCGAGGCACTCTACCGGTATCAGAATCGCCTGACCGGTGCGGCTGATCCCGAAGCGCAGTTTTATGCACGCGCTGACAATCTCAGGGAATGGCTTGCCGAAGTGGAAAAGCGTCTCGGCAGCATGTCGCGGCGCCTTGGCAACAGCGTCGCGGCAAATGTCATCAATGAGGAACTCGCAGGAGATCCGGCTGCTGAGGCGGCACAGACCCAGCGCGACACGATTGATGTTCGAACACCCTGGCTCGAGCTTGACGACGTGTTCTTTGAGGCGCGCGGTACGGCCTGGGCGCTGCTGCACTTTTTCCGCTCCGCGGAATTCGATTTCAGACAGGTACTCGCCGACAAGAACGCCGAGGCCAGTGTGCGGCAGATTATTCGTGAACTGGAGGCGAGCCTGGAGCCCATGCGCTCGCCGATGATTCTGAACGGCGGCGGTTACGGCCTGACGGCCAATCACTCGCTGGTCATGGCAAATTACCTGGCACGCGCCAACGCCGCCGTCATTAATCTGCGTGAACTGCTCGATCAGGGCTGATCGTTAGCAGCGATCACTGCCACCGGTACTACGGGCTGCATACAACCGCAATCCCGCGTCGGGCATTTAGTACTAAATTAGATTAAGTAATTCATATAACTTATTGATTAATAAATACCTAACCATCCCGGAATTTGTGGCCAGGAGTCCCCCAGCCTGCGGTCGAGCTGGCGGTAGTCCGGTTCGTGGCGTCCGACGGCCTGCCAGAATCGGCGCGAATGATTCATATGTCGGGCGTGGCAAAGCTCGTGAATCATGAGGTAGCGGACGACGGACGGTTCGAGGAACAACAGGCAGTAGTTAATGCTGATCGTGCCCGATGAGGAGTGGCTTCCCCAACAGGTTTTCTGGCCACGCACCTGCAGTCTCCTGAACGAATTACCGGTCAGCGCGGACAAAGATCGCAGCCATGGCTCGAACTCCTGCCTCGCAAGCGCGGCGAGCCATCGCTTCAGGGCCTCGACGCAGAGCTTTTCGTCCGATGTCTTGCCGGTAAGGACCAGCAGGTCGCCGTGACGCCGAAAGCGGACATTGGTTGACGCTCGCACTGGTCTGTAGGTGATTCTAAAGCTGCGGTCAATCGCCGCGAGGCGGACTCGAAACGGTAGCGCAAATGGCTGAGGGGGGTGCTTTTCGGCAAACGATGCACGGGTCTTCTTAATCCAGTCGCGATGTTCATCGACAAATGACTGGACATCACGCGCACGCGTACGTTTCGGAACGACAACCTCCACCCGGCCGTGCGGATAAACCTTTATGGACAGCCGTTTCGCCCGGCCGCTCTCACGTACCGAAAAACCCGGCGATTCGCCGGGCTCTTCGGTATCGGAAAACAGCTTGAGTTGTCTGGCTGCGCTCTGCACAGCCCGATCTTACTGGGTATTAGCCTTACTGGGTATCGGGGCTGCGGTCAGGGCTTCTTACCACTGAAGCGAACAGCGTCGTCCATGCTCATCTCACCCGTGACGCCGCCGACTTCGGCCGACTCGCTGATAAATAACTTCACCTCGCGTTCGAGGCGGATCGTGCCCTCGATACGGGAACCCGGGCCGATCACGATACGCGGCTTACGATTATTATTGTTGTGTCCGAAGCCACCGGGCTTCTCGACGACCAGGTCGCCTTTCACGACAGCACCATCGGCGAGTTCTATGTCGCCATTGACGGTCGATAAATCACCCCCGACCTCACTGCCGCTGAGTTCGATTTCGCCGTTGATATTGCCGAGGTCCTTTGCAACCTTGCTGCCGCCTCCAACTTCGATGCGGCCATTAACGGTGCTGATTTCGCCGTCGACCGTCACCTGGCCGGCAACCCGGATGGAGCCGTTGACTGTACTCAGACTCTCGCTCTTGACGTTGTCCGCCACGCGCAGACCACCGTTCACAGTTTCTGCGTCAGCGACCGTTGCCCCTTCCTCGATGCGGATGGATCCATTTACGGTCGTGACGTCGCCGGTCACCGTGGCGCCTTCGCCGATCGTAATACTGCCGTTAACCGACGATTCCCCATTCGAGGATTCACCTGCGCCGATAGTGATGCTCTTATTGAGGCTGCCATAGGCCGGCAACGCCAGGAGCAGCGCGACAGATCCCGCCAGAACGGCGCTCTTGCTGAATACCTTCATCATGATTCTTGCACCCCGTGGTTGTGATGTAACTGTTTGATACCGCTCCGGCCGAATTGGTTGCAAGTCGGGGCCACGGGACTGGCTGCGATCCGGTGGTTTCGATAGTCTTACCGCCTTTGCCCTCCCAACCCCCATGCAGACTGCCCTGGAAGCCAGAAATCTCGTAAAACGCTACCCCGGCGTACTCGCGGTGAATGACGTGAGCTTCACGGTGCCCGAAGGCTGCTGTTTCGGCCTGCTCGGCCCGAATGGCGCGGGCAAGACTACAACAGTCGAGATCATAGAGGGCGTTACCCCTGCGACCGCGGGAGAGGTTTACTACTTTGGTAAACCGGCAGGCCGCCGCTTCCGCGAGGAAGCCGGAATCCAGTTCCAGAATACGGCGCTGCAGGACCACCTTACGGTCCACGAGAGCCTGGAGATGTTTCGGACACTCTACGAGCGGCGTGCCGATCTCGACAAAGTCATCGAGGACTGCTCTCTCGGCGACCTGCTGGACCGTGACAACCGCAAACTCTCCGGTGGTCAGCGGCAGCGATTGTTTCTGGCCGTCGCGCTCGTTAACCGCCCTCGCCTTGTGTTTCTCGACGAGCCGACGACAGGCCTCGACCCACAGGCGCGGCGCAACTTCTGGACCCTGGTACAGAGAATTCAAGCGAGCGGCACAACAATCATCCTGACAACGCATTACATGGACGAGGCGCACGTGCTTTGTGATCAAATAGCCATCATGGATGAGGGCAAGATCATTGCCAGCGGAGTACCCGACAAGCTCTTGCAGGATCGCTACGAAGGACTGATCATCGAACTGCCGCTCGAGGACGTGACGGACGATCTCGACGGCGTGCAGCACACCGTTTACGAAAACCTGGGGATCGTCGAAATAGTGACGACGGACATCTCGAAGAGCCTCGAATCCCTCGCACCGCACGTCGACAACCTCAACCGCATCAAGATCCGGCAGGCCAATCTCGAGGACCTGTTCCTGGATCTGACGGGCCATTCACTGCGCTTCTGATCGTCGAGCTACGATATGCTGCAACGAATCTATGCCATCTTTGTCGCTCGCAATCGCGAATTCGTGCGCGACCGCGGCTCGCTTGCGTGGAATATCGTCATGCCGGTGATCTTCATGTTCGGGCTCGCGCTGGCTTTCAGTGGCGAAGGCCGGAGCCAATATACGGTCGGCGTGCTGCAATCGGCGCCCGGTATCGATATCTCGCGGCACCCGTTTCTCGAGACCCGCTTTATCGAGTTCGTTGCCATGCACGACGAGTCGGCGGCGTTTCGCAAGGTGGAACGTCACCAGGTCGACCTGCTCGTGCAGCTCGACGACGCAAGACGTTACTGGGTGAATCCAGAGTCTCCGCAAGGATATTTCGCAGAGCGTTTGTTGTTGCAGGCTGATGCCACGGTTGGCGGCCACATCCAAAAAGAGCAGATCAGCGGCGACCCCATACGCTACGTCGACTGGGTACTGCCGGGCATACTTGGAATGAACATGATGTTCAGTTGCCTGTTCGGCGTTGGATACGTCGTTGTCCGCTACCGCAAGAACGGCTTTCTCAAGCGACTGCGCGCCACGCCCCTGCGACCGGCCGAATTCATTGTCGCCCAAATCGCGTCGCGAATGATGCTGGTATTGATCATCACAGGCTTCGTCTATACCGGTACGCACCTGATCCTGGACACGCGCATGGAAGGCAATTACCTGACGCTGTTGCTGGTTGCGCTAGTGGGAGGCATGTCGATGGTCTCTCTCGGTCTGCTGATTGCCGCCAGGGTGACGTCCGAGGAACTCGCGGGTGGCCTGCTAAACCTGATCAGCTGGCCGATGATGATGCTGTCCGGTGTTTGGTTTTCGCTCGAAGCAGCGGGTCCGGCGGTGCAGAATCTCGCCGGCGTATTTCCCCTGACGCACATACTGAATTCAGCGCGCGCCGTCATGCTGGACGGCGCTACAATCCTCGATGTCGCCCCGAGTCTGATAATGCTGACGGCTCTGAGCCTGGTATTCCTCGGCCTCGGCGCACATTTCTTTCGCTGGTCCCCGAGTTAGGACGATGCCCCATTCCCTGATCGATATTGGCGCCAATCTCGCCCACGACAGTTTCGACGACGATCGTGACGCCATGTTGCAACGGGCGGCAACGGCCGGTGTGTCCCGCATGATCGTGACCGGCAGCAGCGACCAGAGTAATCGGGACGCCGTCGCGCTTGCCGAAGCGCACCCGGAGGTGCTGTATGCGACAGCCGGCGTGCATCCGCATCACGCATCCGACTATGGAGCAGAAAGTGCCGCCTTGATTCGTGAACTGGCCCAGGATGGCCGGGTTGTCGCCGTGGGCGAATGTGGACTCGATTATTTTCGTAACCTCTCGCCTCGAGACGCGCAATTGTCCGCATTCCGGTCACAGCTCGAAATCGCAGCCGAGATAGGCCTGCCCGTATTCCTGCACCAACGCGATGCGCACGACGACTTCGTCGACGTGCTCGAGCCGATGCTGCCAAAGCTGTCGCGTGCCGTCGCGCACTGTTTCACCGGGGAACACGAGTCCTTGCGCGAGTATGTCGCGATGGGGCTGTACATAGGCGTCACCGGCTGGATTTGCGACGAACGCCGGGGAGTTCACCTGCAGGATATCGTCTCGGCGGTACCCGACGATCGCATCATGATCGAGACAGACGCACCCTATCTGCTGCCGCGGACAATCCTTCCGCGGCCTAAAACGCGTCGTAACGAGCCGATGCATCTTGTCGAAGTATTGCGCGTGGTGGCTGAGGCACGCGGACAAAGTGAAGAACACGTCGCGAAAATCACGACCGACAACGCCGAACGATTTTTTGGCCTCAGCTAGCCGGCTCCAGAGGAAACCACATCAGGAAATCCGTGTACCGCGACTGCCCGAGCTCAAAAACCGCCGTCCCCTTCACCTGGTAACCATACGCCCTGTAGAAATTCACCGCCCAGTCCGCGTCTTGCCAGACACTGAGCCAGAGTCCCTCGAAGCCGCCCTCTCGAGCGCTCGAAACAGTGCGGTCCATGAGCAGTCGTCCAATACCTTTTCGTTGCTGGCTCGCACACACGTACAGTTGCTGTACTTCGAGTGCACGGTTGGCCGGCACGTCGTCTGGTATTGCGCTCTGCCGAGTTTTCATGAAGCCGGCTATATCGTCGTCATCCATCGCCAGCAGGTATGTCACGTCCGGCTCGGCAAGTTCGACGGCAACCGCCGATTCGCCAAAATAGTCTTCGACGTGCGCAGCGATGTCCTCCGCCCCTGAGGTATTGCCGTAGGCCTGCACGAACAGACGCCGGCCCGTAGCAGACACCGCTTCGACATCCGCCTTGGTTGCCGCGCGAATTTCAATCCCCATCGTACGTTCTCCTTGCAACCCTGCAATCGCGACGCGTGGACACATCAACCCCGTTGGGCTACGGCCTTCTGGATCAGCTCCCAGTGCGGCTTGAACGCTTCGATCTTGCGTTGCGCCGCCGCCTTGTCGCTCTCACCGAACTCCGCAAGCAGTTCGTCCAGGCCGCAGACCATGTCCGGAACGCCCTTGGTGAATTCGGCGCCGTCGAGGAACAACACGCGACCCGCAACCGGCACCTGGCGCACGATCTGCCGAACCGCCGCAATGCGGTCGTACAGCGCCGGCTGAGGATTGGAAAATGTGTATCGCCGATCCTCACTGATTACGGTCCAGTCCTGCATCTTGTCGCTCCCGAAGACAACGCCCTGCACATCTTTGATATGCAGGATGAGAATGCCCTGGGACGTCAGCAACAGGTAGTCGATCTGGATTTCACCATCGTCACTGTCGGGGACAACAAGACCATCGATACGCTCGTAGCCGATTTCATTCAGTACCTGTTGCAGGTGGTCGCCGCGACGGCTCCACCGGTAGATCAACCAGGCAACGAGCAGAACCACGACGACGGGCAGCAGCCAGGTCGTCGATACAGATTCGAGTATTTGAGTCATCAAGAATTCAGAACCGGGTAATATGCCTATTAATGGCGACTGTTGGTCCCATCGTCAAGCACTCATGATCCGAAGTATTCGCTCATCGCGTCGGCCAGCGCAGCCGGGGCTGCCGCGATTTCGACGCAGCGACTCGGTCGTGAGAGAATCTCGGCAAGCTCCGCCGGCGAGGCCACTGTGTCGTCAATGAGAGGCTCGACGATGGTTTCGAACTTTGCCGGATGAGCAGTCGCCACGAGTATCCAGTCGTGGTCGGATCGCAAGTCTGCGGAGAACTGCCGCCAGGTATGCGTCGCCGTCGCCGTGTGCGGGCACGTTGCAAACCCGAACTCGCCGTAGTCCTTGCGGATTGCAGCCTCGATCTGCTCGTCCGATACCGAGACCACGCCGAGTCGTTCACGCAGAATATCCGCGTCGCCGACCAGCGAACGCAGTCGTTCCATGTTGCTGGGATCGCCAACGTCCATTGCGGAGGCGAGTGTCTGCAAGCTCGGCCTCGGCAACCACTGTAATGTTTCGAAAAAATCGCTGATCGTGCGATTGGCATTGGTTGCCAGTACGATTGGTCCGATCGGCAATCCCATTTCTCGTGCCATCACGCAAGCAAGCGCGTTGCCGAGATTTCCGGTTGGCACCACGAAGCCCGGTTTTTTGCCGGTATCCGCGAAGTGTCTCAGGCTTGCCTGTGCGTAATACGTGCTTTGCGGCAGCAATCGGCCGATATTGATGCTGTTCGCAGAACTGAAACGGAAGTGCTTACCGAGATCGGCATCGGCCATCGCGCCCTTGACGAGCGCCTGGCAATCGTCGAACGCGCCTCTGACACGCAAGGAAAGCACGTTGTCACCCCAGCACGTCAACTGATGCGCCTGTCGCTCGGATACGCGGCCGTCAGGAAACAGTATGACGACGCGCATTCCCGGTCGATCATTAAACGCAGCGGCGACAGCGCCACCGGTATCCCCTGACGTTGCCACGAGAATCGTGAGTGGCGATGCTTCGTCGCCTTCGAGCCGTGTCATGCACGCGGCAAGAAATCCGGCTCCGACATCCTTGAACGCAGCCGTCGGGCCATGAAACAGCTCGAGCAGGGAGGCATTGCCCTCTTTTGCAGGCAGAGGCGTTAGCGGAATCGGAAAATGAAAGGTCTCGCCGAGTATGGCGTCCAAATCGGATTGCAGCGAAGAGCCGTCAAAAAAAGGCGCCAGCAAGATCGCAGCCACCTGTGGGATCGTGTCCGCAGCCGTGAAATCTGCGACCGAAAAAGTCGGCAAAGCCTCTGGCAAGTACAGCCCACCGTCGTCGGCAATGCCGTTGACGAGTGCCTCGTCCAGCGTTACCGGACCCGCACCGCGTGTGCTGTGGTAGCGCATCGTCAGCCTTCCAGGCAGGCCCCTTGCGCGTTCATGGGACTGATCCAGGACTGACATCCGATACCGTGCGAGCGACACGACTGCTCCATTGCGCTGGCGATATTTCGTGCTTTGCGTTCCTCGCCGAGCGCAAAAATGCTCGGACCACTCCCTGACAGGCTGCATCCCAACGCACCGGCTCGCAACGCAGCCTCCTTGACGTCTGCGAAGCACGGCACCGCGGCCGCACGTTGCGGCTCGATTACGACGTCGTGCAAGCTGCGACGAACAAGATCGATATCGCCCGATGCGCACGCGGCGACGAAGGTGGCGAGATATCCCTGTTGCTGCAACCACTGGTCCATCGAGTAACCTCTCGACAGGCCGCGCCGCGCGTGCGCTGTATCCACCTGCAGTTCCGGGTGCAACAGCACCGCGTTCACGCCGGGCGGAGTTGGCAACGCCACGACCTCGGGCAGCAGTGTTGTCGGGCAAAGTATCAGACCGCCCAGCAGGCTCGGCGCCACGTTGTCGGCGTGCAGTCCGCCGCTCGCAAATTTCTCGCCTTCGAGCGCGTATGGCAGCAATCTTTCCTGCGCGAGCGGCGTATCCAGCAATGCGTTGACTGCGACGACCGCGGCGACAGCTGACGCCGCCGAACTGCCCATACCCGATTGCAGCGGTACGCCCTTGTGCACCTTCAATTCCACGCCAGCCGTCGTGCCGTGCGCGTCCCACAGCGCTTTCGCGGCAATCGATGCCGTGTTCTGTTCCGGGTCCGTGGACAAATACGGATGCATCTCGCCGTCGAGTCCGCGCACCTCAGCAATGGAAATACCGGGCTCGGACGCAGACCGGGCGATGACGCGATCACCGACATCAGCGAGCGCCAGCCCGAGCATGTCGAAGCCGACGGCTACATTGCCGATAGATGCCGGTGCAAATGCCGTGACACTATCAGACATACCCTTCACCGGTGCTCAGGTAATTCGCGAGCCGCAATAGATCGGCGAATACCCCCGCGGCCGTGACTTCGGGTCCAGCCCCAGGGCCCTGCACGACGAGCGGGTTATCCGAGTAGCGATCCGATTTGAACTGCACGATATTGTCGGTCAGATTAATGTTGCTGAACGGGTGATCCCCGTCCATGGCCTCGAGACCAACCGCCGTCTTGCCACTTGCGTCGAATCCCGCGACATAGCGCAGATTTCTGCCATTTGCCCGGGCATCATCGTACAGCATCCTGATCTCATCATCGTACTCGGGCAAGCGCTCCAGAAACTCCTCGACACTGCAATCGCGCAATGCTTTGGGCACGAGATTCTGTACCGGAAAATCACCGATCTCGATGCGCTCACCCATCTCTCGCGCAAGTATCGTGAGCTTACGGGCAACGTCCATTCCCGACAGATCATCACGCGGATCTGGCTCCGTATAGCCATTCTCTTTCGCTTCACGAACGATTTCGGAGAACGGCCGCGAACCGTCATAGACATTGAAGAGATACGCGAGTGTGCCCGAGAGAATGCCGTGCACGGAGTGGACTTCGTCACCCGTATGGATGAGGTCGCACAAGGTTGTGATGACGGGCAGCGCCGCACCGACGGTCGTCTCGTAAAAGTAGTGCGCACTGCCCTCGTCGGCGGCCGACTGTAGCGCCCGGTAGTCCTCGTAGGAACCGCTGAACGCTTTCTTGTTCGGCGTGATGACGTGGACACCGCGTGACAGCCAGTCGGTGTACTTCGACGCGACAACCTCACTCGCCGAGCAGTCGATGATGAGTGCGTGCGGCAGGTGGTCCGGATTTACATGTACTTCGAACGCATCCATGTCGAGATCCACGGCGGCGGCATCGAATCGCGATTGCCAGTTCCCGAGATCGATGCGCCGATCGCCGAGTAACATCGTCTTCGATCGCGCGATGGCACGCACGCGGAGATCGAGATTAAAGTCGTCGGCGAGCCGGCGTTGCTGTTTTTCGATTTGCCGCAGCAAGGCGCTGCCGACCGTCCCGGGACCGATCAGTCCGACGGAGATCGTCTTGGAGGACAGGTAAAAGCTGGAATGGACTGCCCGCAACGCGCGTGTCGCTTCATCGGAACCGACGACCGCAGAGATATTGCGCTCGGACGAGCCCTGCGCAATCGCTCGAATATTGATGCCTGCACGACCCAGCGTACCGAAGAAGCGCGCGGCGATGCCCGGCGTGCCCGCCATCCCGTCGCCGACGACGGCGACAATACTTTGCGCATCCGTGACGTCCACGCTCTGTATTTGACCACTGGCGAGCTCCTCGGCGAATGCATCCGATACAACCTGTTTCGCCCGCTCCGCGAGCGCCCGCGGCACCGCAATACAAATCGAGTGCTCGGAACTCGCCTGGGAGATCAGCGTTACTGACACACCGGCATTTTTCAACGCGCCGAACAGGCGATCGGCCGTGCCCGGCACGCCGATCATGCCGGAACCTTCCAAATTGACCAGCGCCATGCCGCCGATGGCCGTGATGCCCTTGATGCTGGCCGTGAGTGCAGCGTCCGCGGCGATACGGCTGCCCGGGTGATCGGGCTTGCGGCTATTGCGAATAAACAGGGGAATTTCGTTGTCGATGATCGGGCCGAGGGTCTGCGGGTGAATGACGTTCGCACCGAAATAGGCGAGTTCCATCGCCTCGTTATAGGTCAGTTGATCAATCACGCGAGCCTCTGGGACACGATTCGGATCGGCGCTCATTACGCCGTCGACATCCGACCAGATACTGAGTTCCAGGGCGCTGCCGAGTGCCGCGAAAATAGCGGCCGAGTAGTCACTACCGTTGCGCCCCAGCGTCGTTTGCAGACCCGCCTCATCCGTCGCAATGAAACCGGTCATCACGGCTATGCCGGCAAAATCGTCGGGGACTACGGCGTCGAATTTTTCCCGGGATTCTTCCCAGAGAACCGTGGGACCGAGTTCGGTTTCGCGAACCGTGATGACCTCGCGCGCGTCGATCCATGTGCCGCTGCGCTCCGGCGCCATCTGGCCGAGAAGCGCGGCCAGTAACCGCGCCGACCAGATTTCGCCATATCCGGCAACCACGTCGCGGCTGCGTTGCGGCGCCGATTTGACGAGTGCAACCGCCTTCAGTACGTCGCGGATATCTTCCGCATCCCTGCTCCAGTTGTCGAGCACGGCGACCAACGAATTTCCGTCGATCAGCTCCCTGGCTGTGTCCGAATATCGCTTGCCGATCGCATGCAATTCGCCCTCGTAGGCAACGTCGTCCTGTTCGGCAAGGCTGGCAAGATTCAGCAGCGCATCGGTCATCCCGCCCATCGCCGAAACGACGACCCCGATGCGCTCGTCGCGCCGCTCGGTCATCAGTCCGGCAACGCGACCGAAACAATCGGCATCCGCGAGGCTGCTGCCCCCGAACTTATGGATTTTCCAGCGATTCTTCGCCACTTGCCCTAGCGCCCGTAACGCAAAACGCTGAATGATAACGGCAGTTGCTGGCGCCGTCGCCTGTTTTGTTTGAAACGATAGACGCCGTTTTGGAGCCGGGGAACCGGGATCGGAAACGAGGAGATGGTGGGGGCACTAGGAATCGAACCTAGGACCAGCGGCTTAAAAGGCCGATGCTCTACCAACTGAGCTATACCCCCGGGATATACGGGCAGGTGCCGAGGCCGCGGCATCATACCGAAAAGGCAACAAATGACAAGCACGAAAGGCGTCAGACGCCTTCAGTATCCATGCGCTTCAGTCGTTGCCCTGCAAGCCTTGCCGCCGTGGTTTCCGGGTAGTCCTCCTGCACCCGGGCTAACGCCCCGCGGGCATCATCCCAACGCTCGAGCTCGTAGTTGCAATAGCCCATCTTCAGCAAGGCATCCGGGACCTTCCTCGAACGTGGATAGGCCTTGATGACGGTACTGAACGAAGACAACGCGTCCTCGAACTGCTGCGTAACGTAATAGGACTCGGCGAGCCAGTACTGCGCATTGTCAGCCAGTTCGCTGTCCGGGTACGACACGAGGAACTGCTTGAACGCCATCGCGGCGGGCTCGTAGCGTTGCTCCTTGAGCAACTCGAACGCCGCCTGGTAATTGTCCCGATCCGAACCGCCCGGCACGGGCAGTTGTCCCGGCGACAGGGGACCGCCGTCAAGCACATTGACCGAACTCCGGGCCTGCACGACGCTTTCGAGATTCTGCATGCGTTCATCGATATCAGCGTACAGTTCTCGTTGCCGTTCGGATGTCGTCGAGGCGTTGTATTCGATCTCTTCGGCGTTGCCCTGCAATTCGGCGACGCGCCGCTCGAGTGCGCTCACCTGCTGCGACAGGTTGACGAGGCTTTGATTCTGCATCACTCGTTCAATGGCCTGCAGGCGATTATCCAGTTCCTCGAGCTTGAGCAGCACCGGGTCTTCGGATGCCGGTGTCAGTGCCGTACATCCCGTGAGCAATAGCGCCCACGAGATGGCAACGATGCTTGTCCTGCCGTTCACGTCTTCCCTTTCATGTTTTCCAACTATTGCCGTCAATCAGTGTATTTGATCTCAACGCGACGATTTTGTGCCCACGAATCTTCGCCGCTGCCCAACGCGACAGGACGCTCCTCGCCAAAGCTGACCGTCGAGATCTGCGAAGCCGAAGCACCCTGGATCATGAGCATACGGCGCACCGACTGCGCTCGGCGCTCGCCAAGACCGATGTTGTACTCACGCGAGCCGCGTTCGTCAGCATGGCCTTCGAGCCGCACCCGGACTGTGCCGCCGTTGGCCAGAACCAACGCGTGCCGCGCGACGACATCGGTGAAATCCGCGCGCACCTCAGCCGAATCGAAATCGAAGTAGATGATATTGGTGAGTTCGCCCGCCGAGTAATCGTCATCGATATCTTCGCCGCGTCCCATCGGGTCGTCACCGTACACATCGGTGTCCGCGCCACTGTCAGTGCCGCCGTAGGAGGCATCCGTAGGATCGGGATCGGGAATCGAGTTCGACGCACAGCCTGCTAGCAATGCGGCGCATAGTGTGAAAACAGCTAATTTGTACTTGAGCATCGTATTGTCCTTTGCGAAGTGCATTCCGGCCAGATCGAAATGTATATTAAAACAGTAAGTTATAATAAATACCTAATCTAAATTATAAAACTAGTAACGCGGAAACGGCGACCAGACGGGCTCTCGTACGTCGCCCTGCCCCGAACTGACGCGCTGCCGGATCAATCCATCCGCCGTCACCGTCTCCAGTACCCCGTTGCGCGCCTGTCGCGTTGCATAGATCAGCGTATCGCTATTCGGCGCAAAACTGGGCGACTCGTCCTGCCGCCCTGCTGAAACCACGAGCAAATCCTTGCGACCGACGTCCATGACCGCAATTCGGTAGTCGCCGCGATCGAGGTGCACCATTGCCAAACGTTTGCCGTCCGGAGACAGCCGCGGGCGCGCATTATAACTCCCCTCGAACGTAACGCGTTCGGGTGTTCCGCCGCCGGCAGCAACCCGGTAGATCTGGGGACCGCCGCTACGATCGGATGTGAAATAAATATAGCGTCCATCGGGCGACCAGCTACCTTCGGTGTCGATCGCCCGGTGTGTCGTCAGGCGCTGCGTTTGCCGTGTCGACAAGTCCAGAACGTGGATGTCCAGATTGCCGTCGAGCCCGCCGAGCGTCAGCACCAGCTTGCGCCCATCCGGCGAAAATGCCGGAGCGCCATTGATGCCCGGTTTGTTCGACACCTGGATGCGGTTTCCGGTGCGGAGTGTCTGTACCCAGATCGAGGAACGATTGTTCTCGAACGAAACATAGGCAAGGCGGCGGCTATCCGGTGACCAGGCCGGTGACATGATCGGGTCCGAGCTCTGCATGATCACGGTCTCGTTCTCACCGTCCTGATCGGCGACCACAAGGCGGAAGGTCTGGCCGGCCGAACTCTGTTCCGCGGTCACGAAAGCGACCTTGGTTGCGAACACGCCCTTGATTCCCGTGAGCTTCTCGTAAATCATGTCCGCCGCGCGGTGTGCCACGCGACGCATCGTGCCACGGCTCGCCGGGATACGATAACCAACGAGCTGTTGCCGGCGGAATACGTCGAACAGCTGGAAACTCACGGTGTAGGCGTTGTCACCCGTCTGCACGACTCGCCCTACCACAACGGCTTCTGCCTTGACGAACGACCAGTCATCGAAATCGACTTCGGCGCCGGTCGTCGGTTTCTGCAGCATGTTCTCTTCGGCGATCGGTTCGAATCGGCCGCTGCGATACAGATCTGCGGCGACGACTTCGGCAATATCGAGCGGCATGTCGGCCGATTGCCCTTCCCAGCCGAATGGCACGATCGCAACCGGCGTACGCGCCACGCCGCCTTTGGTGATTTCGATGGTGATATCAGCCAGCGCTGTGCCGCCAAGGAATAATGCCGCGATAACCACGACTGAAGCACTGAGTCCCACGTTTCTAGCCACGATTGAAGTCCACCTCACTTATTTGCGCGCTATTGTTCAGGTATGAATCGAAATCGCAAGTTCGGATCGAACAGTACAGCATTTTCGGGCAACGGCAGCGGCGATGCTTTGTAGACCGCCGCCTCGATCGACCGCTCGGTTGCCGCGTCACCGTTGCAGCTGACGACCCGCGCCGAGATGACCTCGCCCGTCGCAGACTGCCTGACCTGCACCAGGCAGTCGAGCCCGGCCCTGGCGCTAGCCGGCCGCGCCCAGTTGCGCAGGACTCTCTGCTGCAGGGCAAACTGGTAAGCCGCCATTTCGTTCGAGTTCATAGCCTGCATGCGCGCGTCTTCGGCGTTGACCGCATTCTGCAGCGCCGCCGCGTCTGCCTCACGTCGCAAGCGTTCGTTTTCGGCTCGCTGGCGCTCGATTTCGCGCTGCCGTTCCTGCTCGGCTTCGACGCGTTTGCGCTCGAGCTCCGCTTCGTTGCGTTTGCGCTGATCCTCAGCCTCCTTCACGCGTCGCAAGTCATCCAATCTCTTCTGTTCGACCAATGCTTCCTGGCGGCGTATTTCGTCGAGCCTCTGCTGCTCGATCAAGGCATCCTGGCGACGCTTTTCCTCTTCCGCTGCCAGGCGGGCCTGCTCCGTCGCCGTATCCACGACGGGTTCCGGCGGCGCCGGTTTTTCGACGGGTGGCGGCAACACGATGGTGCTGTCAGCAACGAGCGTACCTTTGATGAGGAGCGGCATCGGCGGCGGCTTGCGGCTGGAGAAGTCGAACGTTGCCAGCATTGCTGTCACCAGCAGACCATGCAACAGCACGGCCATGAACATCGGGACAATGTTGTGACTGTCGCGAACCACGTATTACTCGGGAACCGGGTACGTATCCAGCGGGTCGGTGACGAAACCGAGGCTTTCCGCACCGCCCTTTTGCAACAGCACCATGGCACCAACGACATTACCGTAAGGTACGGCGCGGTCTGCTTTCACTAGTATCGGTGTCTCAGGCGCAGTGCGCAGCACGATGCCGACGCGACGCACGACCTCCTCGCCCGTGGTCGGTAGATCCTCATCGTCGCCGACATTGATATAGAGATTGCCCTCTGCATCGACGCTCAATACGAGCGGCGGCTGATTCGGCACGTCCTGAATCGGTTCCGCAGCGGCCTTCGGCAGGTCGACCTCGATACCTTGTGTCAGCAACGGCGCGGTCACCATGAAGATGACCAGCAAAACGAGCATGACGTCGATGTACGGGACGACGTTGATTTCACCCATCAACTTGCGTTTCTGCAGTGGCGTAGGCATGTCAGGCCCCTCGTTTAGCGCGCGCGTGACGTTGCAGGATGCTCGAGAATTCCTCAGTGAAGCCGTCGTAGCGATACTCGAGACGCACTACCTTGTCGGCGTAATGGTTGTACGCGATCACGGCCGGGATCGCGGCGAACAGTCCCATTGCAGTCGCGATCAACGCTTCGGCGATTGGCGGCGCTACGGTCGCGAGCGTCGCAGACTGCATATTGCCGATCTCCATGAACGCATTCATGATGCCCCACACAGTGCCGAACAGGCCGACGTAGGGACTCGTCGAACCAATCGTCGCAAGCTGTGCCAGCCCCTGCTCCAGTCGATCGACCTCGCGCATCCGCGATACGTTCATGGCACGGCGACATTCCTCGACCAGCTTGTCGGCGTTCACCTGGCCCTGTTGCAGGCCGCGATTGAATTCCCGAAATCCGCCTTCGAAAATGCTTGCCATGCCGATCGTGCCGCCTTTTTCCCTGGCGGCGCTCTGATACAGCGTATTGAGATCGCCACCCGACCAGAATGCCGCTTCGAAATCATCGGAGGCGGAGCGGGTGCGGCGTATCAGCCGGCGCTTGGTAAAGATGATTGTCCACGAGACCAGGGACGCGATTATCAGGAGGATCATCACGATCTTCACGGGGATGCTTGCCTGAAACAACAGGCCGATGACCGAAAGGTCGCTTGTCATGATTGGTTTTCCTCGAATAACGAAGCCGGCACGCGTAGCGGTCTCAGCGTGTCGGCGTTCAACAACGCGGCTCGTATTCCCCCCCGGCAGCACAGGGTGCCGTCGAGGCCGCCACGGTAGATATTCTGCTCGATATCGAAAGTCGCACGCGACAGGCCCGAGAGCCGCGCCGTGACGATCAGCTCATCGTTGAATCTCGCGGGAACGACAAATTCGAGCTCGGTCTTCGTAACCACGAACATGCGCCGTTCCTCGTGCAGCATGTGTTCCTGGTTGACGCCCAACGCTCGCAGCCATTCGGTGCGTGCGCGTTCCATGAAACGAAAATAGTTCGCGTAATACACGACACCTTGTGCGTCAGTGTCTTCGTAATAAACGCGAACAGGCCACTCGAAGGGTTTCGTGTCTGAAATTTCCGTCACCGTAAGCTCAATCCTGATCGAACAATGGCAACCCGGGACCCGCTTCGGATGCCGGCGGCGCGAGCCCAAAATGGACATAGGCGTTTTTCGTCGCGACTCGGCCGCGCGACGTGCGCATCATGAATCCCTGCTGGATCAGGAACGGCTCGATGACGTCTTCGATCGTACCGCGTTCCTCACCGATGGCGGCCGACAGGCTGTCGATGCCGACAGGCCCGCCGTCGAACTTCTCGATGATTGTCCGCAAAAGCTTCCTGTCCATTGCGTCGAAGCCATTTGGATCGACCTGCAACATGTCCATCGCGTTGCTTGCGACGGGGCCGTTGACGACACCGTCGGCCTCGACCTCGGCGTAATCGCGTACACGACGCAGCAGCCGGTTCGCGACGCGCGGCGTACCGCGCGCGCGGCGCGCGATCTGCTGGGCGCCGTCGTCCTCCGTGGGCAGATTCAGGATACCGGCGGAACGCCGTACGATTGCCTCGAGGTCCTCCGCCGAATAGAACTCGAGGCGCTGAACGATGCCGAAACGATCGCGGAGTGGCGACGTCAGGAGGCCGGCTCGCGTTGTAGCGCCAACCAGAGTGAACGGCTGCAGGTCGAGCTTGATTGAACGCGCGGCGGGCCCCTCACCGATCATGATGTCAAGCTGAAAATCCTCCATTGCCGGGTACAGCACCTCCTCGACCACCGGACTCAGCCGGTGAATCTCGTCAACGAACAACACATCGTTCGGTTCGAGGTTGGTCAGTATCGCGGCAAGATCACCGGGGCGCTCCAGCACCGGTCCCGACGTGTGTCGGAGGTTGACCTGCATTTCATTGGCGACGATGTGCGCGAGCGTGGTCTTGCCGAGACCGGGTGGCCCGAAGATCAGCACGTGATCGAGCGCCTCGCTACGTTTGCGTGCCGCTTCGATGAAAATACGCATCTGCTGCTTCACGCCGGGTTGCCCAATGTATTCCTTGAGGACTTTCGGGCGAATCGCGCGGTCGAATGCCCGGTCCTCTGCCTTCGGCTCAGCGCTTGTCAATCGATCGTGTTCGATAGCCGTCATTGCTTAGTGCGCCACCTGTCGCAGGGCAAGCCGAATGATGTCTTCGGCTGATTTGCCGTCGACGTCGAGTTCGCCAATCAGCTTGTTCACTTCCCGGGGCTTGTAGCCGAGCGAAATCAATGCGTCGACCGCTTCCGACCTCGCCCCGGCCTCAACCGATACCGTTGTAGCGCCGGATTGTGCGGACGGTGTGTCAATCCGGTCGCGCATTTCGATAATGAGACGCTCTGCTGTTTTCTTGCCGACGCCCGGCACCTTGACGAGCGTCGCCGAATCCTCGTACTGGACACAGCGCCTGAAGCTGTCAACGCTCATAGCGGACAGCACCGCGAGGCCCATTTTCGCGCCGACGCCACTGATCTTCAGCAACAGCCGAAACAACGCGCGCTCGTCCTCGGTTGCAAATCCAAACAGGGTTTGTGCATCTTCACGCACGACCATGTGGGTAAACAGGAACAATTCGGCACCGATCGTCGGCAATTCGAGAAACGTGGACATTGGGGTGTCGACGTCATAGCCGACACCCTGGCATTCGATGATAATCGACGGCGCCTGCTTGTAAGTCAGTCGGCCACGAAGGGAACCGATCATTGCCGGCCCGCCAGTGGTTCGCGAGCGTCGAGCTGCAACCTGACACGGTGCTGATGGCCGTGACAAAGTGCCGCGGCAAGAGCATCGGCCGCATCTTCGGCCGGTGCGGCGTCGAGGTTCAACAGCGCAACGACCATGTGCTGCACTTGCTCCTTGCTGGCGGCGCCTGTTCCGACAATCGCCTGTTTGATCTCGCGCGGCGCATATTCGAATACATCGACTTCGAATCCGAAGGTTGCGCAAAGCGCCGCTGATCGCGCATGCCCCAGTTTAAGTGCGCTACCGGCGTTCTTGTGCATGAAAACGCTTTCGATAGCGACAACATCTGGTCGATACTCCTCGACTATCTCGCTGACGGCCACGAAAATCTGTTTCAAGCGGTCAGGAAAGTCGCCATCGGTACTGCTCACGGTGCCGCTCGCAACGTAACTCGGGCTATCGCCGGAAAAGTCCAGTACGCCGAAGCCGGTGCGCCTGGAGCCAGGGTCAATGCCGAGTATGCGTCGTCTGTCCATCAAGTTCCGTCTCAGATCTGCGCGAGTACATCGTCGCTGATGTCTGCGTTGCTGTAGACCTCCTGTACATCATCGAGATCCTCGAGCACCTCGAGCATCTTGACCATCGATGACGCTGAACTGACGTCGAGTTCTGCATTGGTCGAAGCGCGCATCGTCAGATGCGCGGACTCCGGCTCGTGTCCCGCGTCTTGTATCGCGTCACGCACCGCCTCGAATTCTGTCGGTTCAGTCAGAACCTCGATCGATCCATCGTTGTCCACGATGACGTCTTCGGCACCGGCCTCGATGGCGGCTTCCATGATGGCATCCTCGTCCGCGTCGCCGGGATACAAGAGTTGCCCCACGTGATTGAACAGGTAATTCACCGAACCGTCTGCGCCAAGATTGCCGCCGAACTTGGTGAATGCGTGACGAACCTCTGCGACCGTCCGATTGCGGTTATCGGTCAGGCAATCAACCATGACGGCTGAACCGCCCGGTCCGTAGCCCTCGTATCGAATCTCCTGGTAATCGGTGCCATCGAGTTCGCCCGCACCGCGTTTGGTAGCGCGCTCGATGTTGTCCTTCGGCATGCTCTGCGCTTTGGCTTTGTCGATCGCGAGCCGCAGGCGTGGATTCGCTTCCGGATCGCCGCCCCCCATTTTTGCGGCAACCGTGATTTCACGAATCAGTTTCGTGAACAGTTTGCCGCGCTTTTTATCCTGGGCGCCCTTGCGGTGCTGGATGTTCGCCCACTTACTATGTCCCGCCATTGATTCCTGCTTGTTGTTGCTTGACCCCGAAATGCCAAAACAGACCGTCGACCGGACGCCTGCCGGTCATTACAGCCTGATATGATTTCATGCCCTTCGCCCAAGTATGAATCCGGCCGGGCCACTGGGCCGAAATCAGCGCGTATGATAACGGTTATTGCTCGCACTGGCACATTGTGAAGTTCCACCAAATGGTCGTCTCGACAACCGAAAATCACGATAACGGCGCCGAACAGGCCGGCTTCGTCGCGTGCGCTCAGCACTTTGTCGACGCGCTGCCTGCGCGCGCAGAGACGGACACGATCATCCGCGAGGGACGGGACATCGCGGCGATCGTCAAATCGCTCGGTTTGCCGGATGATGTCGTCGCGGCGGTGTACGTCTACCCTCTTGTGCGCGATAGAATTCTTGAAGAAAAAGACCTTCAAAACAGCGAGATAGAGTCATTATCTAGAATAATTGGAGGTTTAGTACGGCTCGGACGCTTTTCCCTGCCGGCCGACTGGCGCCCCGGGGAGGCGCTCGCGGTGCAGCAGTCCGAAGCATTACGCAAGATGTTACTGGCCGTTGTCTCCGATGTCCGCCTGGTCCTCGTGCGTATCGCCGAGCAACTGCATCGTCTGCGCATGGCGAAGAACGCCGCCGACGTCGACAAACAGGCACTGGCAGTGGAAACGCGCGAAATCTACGCGGCGCTGGCCAGTCGCCTCGGGGTGTGGCAACTCAAATGGGAACTCGAGGATCTCGCCTTCCGCTACGCCGAACCTGACACGTATGCCGGGATCGCCAAAGCGCTCAAGGAAAAACGCGCAGAGCGCGAAGGGTTTATCGACAAGGTAAAGGCGATTCTTCACAAGGAACTGCAGGCGGCTGGCGTCGACGCCGAGGTGACCGGCCGACCAAAACACATTTACAGTATCTGGCGCAAAATGCAGCGCAAGGACCGCGGCCTCGACAGCCTGTTCGATATTCGCGCCTTCCGGGTGCTGGTTAACGACGTCAAGGACTGCTACGCGGCGCTTGGTGTGGTCCACAACCTGTGGTCCTACCTGCCCGGCGAATTCGACGACTACATTGCGAATCCGAAAGACAACGACTACCGCTCCCTGCACACGGCGGTCATCGGGCCCGAGGGCAAGACGGTCGAGGTGCAAATTCGCTCGCACGAAATGCATCGCCAGGCCGAATTGGGCGTCGCGGCGCACTGGCGCTACAAGGAAGGCGGCGGCACATCTGCCGCATTCGACCAGAAGATTCGCTTCCTGCGGCAACTGCTCGAACCCAGTGGCGACGGCAGCGATCTGCTCGACCAGATCCGCGACGACGTTTTCGAAGATCGCGTCTACGCGGTCAGCCCGAAAGGTGACGTCGTCGAACTTCCACCCGGAGCAACGCCTCTCGACTTCGCCTATCACGTGCACACACAGGTCGGTCATCGCTGCCGCGGCGCCAAGATCGCCGGTCGCATCGTGCCTCTGACGTACAAGGTACAGAATGGCGATCAAATCGAGGTGATAACAGGCAGTCAGCCACAGCCAAGTCGCGACTGGCTGAGCCCCAGGCTCGGTTATCTCGCAGGCGCACGCAGTCGCGCCAAGGTGCGAAGCTGGTTTCGGCAGCAGGACAAGGATCAGCACCTCCGTCAGGGGCGGGAAATCCTCGAACGCGAACTCGCGAGGCTCAATGTCAGGGACGTCGCGACCGACTCGATTGCCGGTCAATTGAAGCAGCGCAATGCTGACGCCCTCTGCATAGCGCTCGGGGCCGGCGACCTGACGCCTGCTTCGATTGCAACGGCATTACAGAATCTACGCGGCATCGAGCAACCACGACAGTTGCTGCCACGGCGTGCGAGCAAACGCAAGCTGGCGAAGCCGGACGGTATTGCTGTCAGCGGCGTTGGTGACCTGATGTGCAACTTCGCACGATGCTGCCGACCGGTGCCACCGGAAGCAATCGTCGGTTACATCACGCAGGGTCGGGGCGTGAGTATCCATCGGCAGGATTGCGGCAATTTTCTCGGCCTCAATCAACGTCACCCGGAACGCATCATGGAAGTGAACTGGGGTAATTCGGAGTCAGCGACCTACCCTGTCGACCTGACGTTGCGCGCCTATGACCGCAGCGGGCTGATTCGCGATATCAGCACGATTCTCGCCGACGAGAACGCCAACGTCACCGACCTGCGGAGCCACACGGACCAGGAGACGCTGGAAACGATCATGGACATCAGCGTCGAGATACGCGACCTGCCGACGCTCAGTACGACGATCGCGCGGCTTGAGCAACTGACCAACGTGATATCGGTCAGGCGCAAGGCCTGACGCCCGTGCGCCAAGCACCGCTTGCAGGAAATTCAGGTACTATCGGCTGCGCCGTTAACTAAAAAAATAAAGGAACGCGCATGCAGGAAATCGTCGGTACGATCAATAGTTGGATCTGGAGCCCGGCGCTCATCTACCTGCTCCTGGGCGTGGGCCTGTTTTTCTCGATACTGACTCGGTTCGTGCAGGCGAGGATGTTTCGCGAAATGATCCGCTTGCTTTTTTCGAGCAAGGAATCGGAAAAGGGCATTTCCTCATTCCAGGCTCTGGCGGTCTCGCTGTCGGGTCGCGTCGGCACGGGCAACATTGCCGGCGTTGCGGCGGCGATCGGCTTCGGCGGACCGAGCGCCGTTTTCTGGATGTGGGTTGTCGCCTTCCTCGGTTCCGCTACCGCCTACATTGAGTCGACGCTGGGCCAGATATATAAAGAAGTCGATGAAGGCCAGTATCGAGGCGGTCCGGCCTATTACTTCGAAAAGGCCATGGGGCAGAAATGGTATGCGTGGATTTTTGCTATTGCGACGATTATCGCTACCGGCTTGCTGCTACCCGGCGTGCAATCCAACGCCATTGGCAACGCCGCGGCAGTCGCCTTCGGCAGCGGTTCAGAGGTCAACCTGCCGATGGGCGTCGTCAACTCGACAAACCTGATCGCCGGTACGATCGTTGTGATCGTGCTCGGCTTCATCATTTTCGGTGGCGTCAAACGTATTGCACACTTCACGCAGATCGTCGTGCCATTCATGGCGCTCGCTTACATCGCGATGGCGCTCATCGTGATCGCCATCAATATCACCGAGCTACCGAACGTCATCGCACTAATCTTCAAGGACATCTTCGAGCCAATGGCGATGTTTGGCGGCGCGATCTTCTGGGGCGTGAAACGCGGCGTCTTCTCGAATGAGGCCGGCCAGGGAACAGGGCCGCACGCGGCCGCGGCCTCCGAGGTTCAGCACCCTGCGCAGCAAGGCCTGGTGCAGGCCTTCTCGGTTTACGTCGACACCTTGTTCGTCTGCACAGCGACCGCGCTCATGATCCTGATCACCGGCATGTACAACGTCCTGCCCGAGAGCACAGGCACCTTCGTCGTCCAGAACCTGCCCGCCGCAACGATTATCGACAGTCCTGCGTTCACGCAATTCGCGCTGGAGAGCACCGTGGGTGGATTCGGCAAGGTATTCGTAGCAGTGGCGCTGTTTTTCTTTGCGTTCACCACATTGCTGGCCTACTACTACATCGCAGAAACCAACGTTGCTTATCTGCGGCGCTTCTTCCGCATACCGTTCGAGCTGACGTTGCTGAAGCTGCTGTTGATGGGGTCGGTTTTCTACGGCTCGGTCAGGACGGCGAGCCTTGCGTGGGGCCTCGGCGACATCGGCGTCGGCCTGATGGCCTGGCTCAACATCGTCGGTATCCTGCTACTGTTCTTCGTCGGCCAACCGGCACTGCGTGCCCTGAGAGACTACGAGGAGCAGCGCAAGGCGGGTGTCGAGAAGTACACATTCGATCCCGAGAAACTCGGGATCAAAAACGCGGACTTCTGGCAGAAGAAAGACTAGAAGCCTTTACCGAGCGCCTTGTCCAGATCCGCCTGCGTCACCTGACGAAACGCGTACTTGTAACCGAAGTACGCCGCGAGGCCGTAGAACAGGACATCCATTGCTTCGAATGTCGACGTGAGGATTTCAGCAGCGATGGCGAAATCGAGTTGCGTGACGACTTCCATGAAGGACATGCCTTCACTCATGGCAATGAAATAGGTAAACGTCATCAGGTTGCCGACGGCACAACCGAATAATGCCATCACGGCACTGACTGCCCCGAATGCCGGCGCAACGCCCTTGCCCGCGAGGCGAACTGCGAATCCGACGAGAAAGCCGATGCCGACGGCCATCCAGCCGATCTGGTATTCAGTGACGACCGTAACCGTGGCCCAGATTCCGGCGCCAACCATGGCAGCAAGAAAGCCGGTCAAGGCACCCATCAACAGGTTTTGTTCCGAGTGCAGCGTCTGCATCAGCAACTGTGCCTGCTGCTCATTGAGCATGGGTTCTTCGGCTTGCGCTTCCGCACTTATCTCCGTATCTGTCTCGACAGGAGCATGATCGGAGTCAATTGTAAGCGTGCCTTCCGGCGGAACCAGGTCTTTCATGGGAGTTCTCCGTGCGAACTTCCTCTTGAGTATACGAGCGGGAGACGCCGGAAAAACCCGATCAGGTCTCAATTGCCGGTGACAGCAATCCGCTAGTTCGTATAGTTCAGAGCCCGCTTGTCGGTCGCCAGCGCTGCTTCGTGTACTGCCTCGGCAAGGCTGGGATGCGCATGAATCGTCCGTTGCAGGTCCTCGGTGCTGGCAGAAAATTCCAGCGCAAGGACCCCTTCCGCAATCAATTCACCCGCCATTGGGCCGACGATGTGTATGCCGAGAATTTCATCATCATCTTCCGCGGAAATGATCTTGACCATGCCGCTGGTCTGCTCCATTGCCTTCGCACGACCGCTGGCTGCAAACGGAAACGAGCCGGTTTTGTACGGCCGACCGCTTTCCTTCACCTCAGCCTCGGTCTTGCCGGCCCATGCGATTTCCGGCGCGGTGTAAATGACCGACGGTATGACGGCGTAGTTAAGCTCTGAAATTTCACCTGCAATCAAGTCGGCCGCCATGACGCCCTCTTCGGAACCTTTATGGGCCAGCATCGGCCCGCGCACCGAATCGCCGATCGCGAACACGCCTTTGACCCGAGTTCGACATTCGTGGTCGACAACGACAAAGCCGCGCTCGTCCAGTTGAATACCGGCGTCCTCGGCAAGCAAACCGTCCGTAAACGGCTTGCGACCGACCGCGACTATAAGCTTGTCGACTTCTATCGATTGCTCTCCGGACTTGTCCTCATAGTCGACCTTCACGCCACCCTTCCCGGACGTTGCAGAAGTGACCTTGGCACCCAGGCGGATGTCGATACCCTGCTTCTTGAAATCCCTGGCAGCGACTTTTGCCACATCGCGGTCGGCCATGAAAAGAAAGTCCTCCATAGCTTCGAGAATCGTCACTTCCGCACCCAGCCGCGACCAGACGCTGCCGAGTTCGAGACCGATGACGCCGGCGCCGATGACACCGAGTCGCTTCGGTACCACTTCGAGTTCGAGTGCGTCCCAGGAGTCGATAATCGTGTCGCCGTCGAAAGGCGCGAATGGAAGTTCGATCGGTACCGAGCCCGATGCCAATACGACATTCTTTGCAGCGATCACCTCAACCTCACCCTCGGCCGGCGTGAACTCCACTTTCTTGCCGGCAAGCAACTTGCCATGGCCGACAAGACCTTCGACCTTGTTGGCCTTGAACAGCCCGGCGATACCGCCGGTCAACTGCCGCACGATGCCAGCGCGCCGTTTTTGCATCGCGCCCATATCGAGTCCCAGTTCGCCGGTCTGAATGCCGTGCTTTTTGAATTCGTGCGCGGCCCGGTGATACAACTCCGACGATTCCAGCATCGCCTTCGACGGTATACAGCCGGCGTTGAGGCAAGTGCCGCCGAACGCATACTTGCCGTCGTGATTCTGCCATTCGTCGATACAGGCCACGGTCATACCGTGTTGCGCCGCACGAATCGCCGCGATATAGCCAGCGGGACCTGCGCCGATCACTACAACGTCGAAACTTCTGCTCATTGTTCTCCTGATTCCCTAAACCTGTAACAGCAATCTGCCCGGATCTTCGAGCTGCTCTTTGATTGTCACGAGGAATTGTACCGCCTCGCGTCCGTCGATAATTCTATGGTCGTAAGTTACGGCGAGATACATCATCGGCCGAACCACGATCTCATCGGCAACGACCATCGGTCGCTGTTGAATATTGTGCATGCCGAGGATCGCGCTCTGTGGCGGATTCAGAATCGGCGTTGACATCATCGAGCCGAAAATACCACCGTTGGTTATCGTGAAGGTACCCCCGGTCAGGTCCTCCATACTGATCGTCCCGGCCTGCGCCTTAGCCGCCACGGCACCGAGCTCGGATTCAAACTGCGCAAAGCTCATTTGATCGACGTCGCGCAATACGGGAACCATCAAGCCGCGCTCGGTCGAGACCGCGATGCCAATATCGAAGTAGTTGTGATACACGACATCGTCGTCTTCCACGGATGCGTTGACGACCGGGAATTTCTTTAGCGCCGCCACCGACGCTTTCGCGAAAAATGACATGAAGCCGAGCTTTACGCCGTGCTCTTTCTCGAACGAATCGCGATAACGCTTACGCATTGCCATGACCTCGGTCAGGTCGACTTCGTTGAACGTCGTCAGCATCGCCGCAGTATGTTGGGCCTGCACCATGCGTTCCGCGATGCGCGATCGCAACCGGGTCATCGGCACACGCTGCTCCTTGCGTTGCAGCGCGACTACCGTATCGTCACCGACGATCTCGGGAGTCGGATCACCCGGCGTTACATTGCTACTGTGATCGTCCTTGAGAAATGCCATGACGTCGGCTTTCGTAATACGCCCGTCTTTTCCCGAGCCGGAAACCATCGTCGCGTCGAGATCGTGTTCCTCCAGCAAACGACGCACTGCCGGACTGGTCTTCGCGGCCTTCTGTTCTACGATGTCCGCAGACTGCTCCGCCGCAACTGGCGCGTTGGACACGGCCGCCGGCGCGGCCGTTCCGGCAACCTCGCCCTCGGCCAGCACTGCCAGTATCTCTCCCGCGGTTACCGTGGCGCCGTCTTTGATTCGGATCTCCTCAATGACACCGCCGGCAGGTGCGGGAACCTCGAGAACCACCTTGTCGGTCTCGAGATCGACAAGATTCTCATCCCGACTGACGGATTCACCTACATTCTTGTGCCATGACACGAGAGTCGCATCACTCACTGATTCGGGCAATGCAGGCACTTTGATTTCAATACTCATTTGGGCTTCCGTTTCGTATTCCGCGGCTTGGCTGTCTTGCTCGCCTTGACCTCGATGCCAAGTGCAGCCTCTACCAGGGCCTGTTGCTGTTGCAAGTGAATTTTGAAAATACCGGACGCGGGCGCCGCTGCGCTCGGGCGGCCGGCGTAAAAGAGATGCTGATGATCCGCAAGCGGCTCCTGCAACCGGTGCCGGATCTGATACCAGGCACCTTGATTTTGCGGCTCCTCCTGACACCACACGATGTCATCTACGTGTGAGTACTGTTCTATGAGCGCCGCATATTCGCTGATTGGAAACGGATACAGTTGTTCGACGCGAACTAGCGCTACGTCGTCGATACCGTGCATTTGCCGATACTCGAGCAGGTCGTAATAGACCTTGCCACTGCAGAATACGACACGTCGGGTGTTCTCCGGCTCGATTGCTTCCACTTCATGGATGATCAGTTCGAATCGCCCGGTGGACAACGCCGTAGTCGGCGATACGGACAATTTATGACGCAGAAGACTCTTTGGCGTCATGACGATCAGCGGCTTGCGGAACTTACGCAGCATCTGCCGCCGTAGCATGTGGAACATCTGCGCCGGTGTCGACGGCACGCACACCTGCATATTGTGTTCAGCGCATAACTGCAGAAAGCGCTCGAGGCGTGCCGACGAATGTTCCGGACCCTGCCCCTCGTAGCCGTGTGGCAAAAACAGCGTCATACCGCACAAGCGACCCCACTTGGCGTCGCCGGAACTGATGAACTGATCGATGACAACCTGCGCGCCATTGACGAAATCGCCGAATTGCCCTTCCCAGATAATCAGCGTATTCGGATCCGTCGTCGAATAGCCATACTCGAATCCGAGAACGGCCTCTTCCGACAACAACGAGTCGATGACGCGAAACGCATTCGGCCGGTCGACGATGTGACGCAGCGGCGTGTACTCCCGATTGTTGACCTGGTTATGAAGCACCGCGTGTCGATGGAAAAAGGTGCCACGGCCGGCGTCCTGGCCGACGAGCCGGCAATCGAAGCCGTCGTCGATGAGCGAGGCGTAAGCCATGGTTTCTGCGAAACCCCAATCCATGTCAATTTCGCCGCTCGCCATGCGACGTCTTTCATCGACGATACGTTGCACGCGGCCGTGCAGCTTCATGTCAGGCGGGAAACTGGTGAAATACTCGCTGGTTTTTGCAGCGCGCCCCGGACTGATCGTCGTATCGACCGGGTCGTCCCAGTTAGCGTCGAGATAGGGCGTCCAGTCGACCGTAAACTCGTTGCCGATCAGGCCGAGTGACGACTTCGGCACGGGCTCGCCGCGATCAAGCCTGTCGCGATACTCATCCTGCATCTTGCCGACGCCCTCCTGAGTGATCAGCTGTTCACCTACGAGTTTCTCGGCGTACAGATCGCGTGTCGTACGGTGGTTACGAATCCGGTCATACATGATCGGCTGCGTTGCCGCCGGCTCATCCGCCTCATTGTGACCGTGGCGACGGTAGCAGACGAGATCGATGACCACGTCTTTCTTGAATTTCTGCCGGTATTGTAGCGCCAGCCGGGTGACGAGGATCACGGCCTCTGGATCGTCACCATTCACGTGGAAGATCGGCGCCTCGATCATCTTCGCAACATCGCTGCAATAGTCCGTCGAGCGCGCATCCGAGGGACGGCTGGTCGTAAAGCCGATCTGGTTGTTGACGACGATATGCACGGTGCCACCGGTCCGAAAACCGTTCGTCTGTGACAACTGGAATGTCTCGGTGACGACGCCTTGCGCAGAGAACGCGGCGTCACCATGTACTAGCACCGGCAACACCTCGAGCCGCTCGCTATCGTCGCGACGCTGTTGACGGGCCCGCACCGAGCCCTCAACGACCGGATCGACGATCTCGAGGTGCGATGGGTTGAATGCCAGCGCGATGTGCACGTTGCCGCCCGGCGTCTTCATATCCGCCGAAAAACCCTTGTGGTACTTGACGTCGCCCGACCCCTTGAGTTCGTCAATGTCGTAATTGCCCTCGAACTCCTCGAACAGCTCTTCCGGCGACTTGCCGAAGATATTGACGAGGACATTGATACGGCCGCGGTGCGCCATGCCGATGACGATTTCATGTACACCGGCGGCGCCGCCTTGCTGAATCAGGTCGTCGAGCATCGGGATAAGGCTTTCGCCGCCCTCGAGCGAGAAACGTTTCTGCCCGACGTATCGGGTATGCAGGTAACGTTCGATACCTTCGGCACTCGTCAGTTGTTCGAGTATGGTCAGCCGTTCTGCGCCACTCAGTGCCGGTGCCGCGACGCCCTGCTCGAAGTACTTACGCAACCAGAGTCGCTCACGAGACCTCGATATGTGTGCGACCTCAACCGCTGCCTTACCGCAGAAGATCGCCTTCAGAAGGGCAATGATGTCGCGCAACTTCATGCGCGCGTTTCCGGAGCCCGCTAGCCCGCCGGTGAAGAACTCGCTGTCCATGTCGGCGTCGGTCAGGCCCAGGTAGTCGAGTTTCAGTACTCCGGGCACACTCCGCTCCATGATGCCGAGCGGGTCGATGTCGGCAATCTGGTGACCGCGAAGGCTGTACACCTGGATGAGCCTCGATACGGCCGCCTGCTTCTCCGACGAGGACGGCGCTGCCCCCCGTCGGGCCGGCTGCAGGTGTCTCGGCCGGCCGCCGTCGCGTGCCGACTCGAGCAGGTCCTCACGAATCGTCGAATGTGCGATTTCTGTTTCCGGGTCTCCCAGTGACTCGAAATACTCCCGCCACCCCGCCGGCACCGATTTCGGGTCGTCGAGGTACTGCTCGTACATCGCCTCGACCGCACTGGCATTGCTACCGAAAAGCGGCGTGGAAGCGTACTGGTCCTTGAGAGAACTGCCCATGGGAATAATGCTTTTTGAGGCGAATTGCCCCGAAGATACCGGCTTTGAGTCAGGCTACCAAAAGGCCCGCTAGTTTAGCCCAAGCCACTGGTATTGGAAACAATCCGAAAGTCAAAGGACGGCTAGCAGATTTACGATTTCGTAGCACACAAGGCAGCAATAAAGACTGAAGAAAATCGTAAGAAACAGGCCCGTCCGGACGCGATTCATGAATTGCGACTTGGCGAGGAAAACGAGTATCAGGATGCTCGTCCCTGTCATGAAGACCTTGCTGACGGCGAACGTCGCAGCCCCCTGCCCGAGCATGGCCGCCATGAATGGATTTGCCTCGATCATGCCGCGCTCGATCAGAAGCAACGTCAGAAACGCATCGGTACAGCTGAGCAGCATGATGCCGACGGCGAGAAAGAACAGCCAGGGGTGATGCCAATCCGTGAATATCGCATCACTGTCTGCGTCTCGCCGCAGCTGGTGGCGTCTGGAACGCGCGAAGCCAAACACAACCGTGCGCCAGGAAAAGACGCGCCTTTCGCTGGTTGCCCGCTTTTCAGCAATGACTTCGCTCAGTCCCATCTATGTCTCGCTCCTGTGTCTTACTTGTTCAGACTCGTTGCTGCACCGAAATGTTGCAACAATCTTGCTTAATCCACCTTGATCGTCGCACTCGCGGTGGTTTGCAGCAAATACGCGATCAGGTCCACCCTGTCACTTTCCTTGGCGACGCCGACAAACGTCATACGATTGCCCGGCAAAAATCTTCCCGGCTGTTGCAGCCATGCATCCAGCGCTCTCGGGGTCCAGACAAAATTTGCCCCGCGCACAGCCGCTGAATAATCGAATCCTTCCACGGCGCCCACCTTGTTGCCGAAGAACCCGTAGAGATTGGGCCCGATCATGTTCGCGCCACTCTCGTTCAGGCTGTGACACGCTTTGCAAATCTGTACCTGTCGCCCGCCATTGTCACGGTCTGCCTCCGCGTATGGCGGCCGTGCGAGGTAGTCACCTGCCGTCAATACCGTCTGCTCGCCAAGCGTCGCAGCGGTCAATGTCGGTGGCGTCGTGGACTTCGGGCCCGACGATGTCGCGGTATCTCCGCCGCAGCCTGTGCCGAGGCACAGCATCAGCAGTATCGCGGATCCCGTCAGTCGCCCCATTGTTTGCCATCCCCATGACGATTTTCAGTACCTTGACACTATAAGGCAAGTTGCGTACCAGTGTGCCATCACCTTGATTTTCAGGCAGATTCAAGAATCTCCCAACAGCCGCTTTTGCCGGTTTGTATAGTTTTCCGACAACATCCGGGCACTGATTGGTGGCCATGGCCAAAAGAGCGATAATCGCGTTCCGTACAAAACTCTTCGAGCAGCCCGATGAAAGGCTATACGGCAACATTGCCGAACGGCGAAGCCATTCACTATGTCGACCGCAAGCGCTGGCTTTGGTCGTTGTCCGTGCTGCTGCCGTTACAACCGTTTCTCGGTATCGCTTTTCACGCCGCCACGGGAAACGAATTGTGGCTGTTGTTGCCGTTTCTCATCAATTACGGCTTTGCGCCACTCATTGACATGGTCTTCGGCGAGGATCGCAACAACCCGCCGGAAGAAGTCGTCATGCAACTCAACCAGGACCCTTATTACCGGCGCCTCACGTATGTCGTCGTGCCATTGCATCTCATCTCCCTGGTCGGTACCGCATGGTACGCAACGACGCAACCGTTGAGCGGCTGGGCTGTGCTTGCTCTGGCCGTGGTCGCCGGATTGACGGCCGGCCTCGCCATCAACACCGGCCACGAACTGGGGCATAAGAATTCGAATCTCGAGAAACGGCTCGCAAAAATCGTGCTGGCCATAGCCGGGTACGGTCATTTCACGATCGATCACAACCGTGGGCACCACCGCGACGTCTCTACACCTGAGGACGTCGCAAGTTCACGAATGGGTGAGAGCATTTACAAATTCGCGGCGCGCGAGTTGCCTGGCGCGTTCCTGCGTGCCTGGGCGATCGAGAAAGACCGGCTGACACGACGCGGACGACCGCTCTGGCACCCGAATAACCAGATTCTGCAGTCCTATGCGCTTTCGGCGATCCTCTGGCTGGCGCTGATTTTTGCTTTCGGCTGGATCATGGTTCCATTTCTGCTGATCCACAATTTTTTCGCCGCGTGGCAACTGACCAGTGCGAACTACGTCGAACACTATGGCCTATTGCGGGGCAAGGATACGGATGGCAGGTACGAGCGCTGCGAGCCGCACCACTCGTGGAACAGCAACCATATCTACAGCAACCTCGTGCTATTCCACCTCGAGCGGCACTCGGACCATCACACGCATCCGTTGCGGCGTTACCAGTCGCTACGCCATTACCCCGACCTGCCGCGGCTGCCCAACGGCTACTTCGGCGTCTACCTGCTTGCCTACGCGCCATGGCTTTGGTTTTACGTCATGGATAAACGATTGCTGGCGCTGCCGCATGTGCAGGGCGATCTGGACAGAGTGAATATCGATCCCGACGCCCGCTCGGCGATATTCCTCAAGTACGGCCGCGACAAGATGGCGGAGCCCACGATCTCCTAGCCTCGATTCATTTGCGGCGCCTTTGCCCGCATACGGGTGTATCGGCGACCGTTCCGTGCTGCCAGGCTCGGGCAGATTGCATTCCAGAGTCGCAAAATGCCGAAGCCACCAGCAATACGTCTCACTACGACGGCGTTCGTCGCGATTTTCCTGGCCTTGATCGTCGCGCTGTTCATGCAATCCTACCTGCGGCTGGAATTGCAGAGGCGTGGATTCGATGTGGCTTACGCGAAGGATCTCTCCTACCTGGTGGTACCACCGTTGCTCTTCCTGATGCTGTTTCAGGTACTCGGTCAGCAAAAGGATTTTCTTATCGGATTGTTTCGCTGGCGCCATCTCAGTTTGCGCGTCGTAACATCAGCAATCGCACTCGGTCTACTTCTGCGGGTGGCGTGGTGGAGCCAACTAATCGCCCGCACCTCATTCGGCTGGGCTCGCAGCAAGGATCCTGACGGAGTCGTCGGCCCGGTATTCGCTTTCAACTGCCCGCCACCGCATATCATTGGCCTCGGATTCTTCGTTGCGGCCTTTTTGATCCCGGTAGTGGAGGAAGTCGTGCATCGCGGGCTTATTCAATCTGCGTTCGTCCATCGCGGACGCACCGCGACGATTCTGCTGTCGGCTCTGGTTTTTGCACTTTTTCATACGCCATCGAGCTACATTTTCGTGTTCGCGATGGGCGTCGTTTTCGGCGCACAGTTCTGGAATTCGCAGACTCTTTTACCCACGATGATCACGCACGCGACGTTCAATGGGCTGATCCAGATCGACTGGCGATGCCTGCATGGAACCTGGAATCCGACGTCCGACCAGCTGCCGCTTGTGACGTTAGGATCTGTCGCCCTGGTAACGCTGATCCTCGCAATGGTTTCGGTCGTGCGTCTGCTTATCAAACAGGATGCCGGGGTGCCTGACACACCCCGGCCCTGATTACTACTCGAATGCTTCGGCAACTCGCTCGAACATGTAAGAGGTTGCTGAGATCAGACCTTCGTAAATCTGAATCAGGTCCTGACCGAGACTGCCAGTCTGCGTCACTCCCCCATAACTGTTGCCACTGCTATTTGACGAACACTCGCCCCCTGCGCCCGCCACAAAATCGAGCTCTGCAATTGTAAGTTCACGCATGATTCAACCTCCTTATCGATCAATGCCTGCAAACTGCGCATCCTGCGCATATTCACGGTAGTTGCTATCGCCGCGCATCGCAGTCGATCTAACTGCCCGTTTCATGCAGTTTTTGACATATTCCAGTACCGCCCCGTTTGTCCGCGGTCAGCGGGCTGTGATGCGGCGCACAGAACCGATTGTGACGCCTGTTTACGCTGCGGGGACACGATATTAGTTTGGGCAAACGGGACGGCATCATGAGGAAGTTTCTGACAAGGACGTGCGTGCTTGCACTGACGCTGGCAGCAGCCGGTACGGTAAGCGCAGACAACAATTTCGGCTTCGGCGTCAAAGCCGGTACCCTGGGACTGGGTGTCGAAGCTACCTGGCGGCCGTTGCCCTATCTGGATGTCCGGGTCGGTGCGAATCAGTACGACTTCTCCGACAACGGTGTTTACGGCGGCATCAACTATGACGCCGAATTGGCGCTCGACACTTATTACGTAACCGGCAACTTCCGTTTTCCGCTGAGCCCGTTCCGCGTGACGGCCGGTGCATTCTCCAACGGCAACGAATTCAATGCGGTCAGCGCCGACAACGGCGCAATCATCGTCGTTGGCGGTGACCCGTACCCTGCGGATGCCGTAGGCACGGTGAAATCCACCGCCTCCTTCGGCAGCACATCACCGTACGTCGGCGTGGGTTATGACTTCACACTGTTCGGCAAGGTCGGCATGAATCTCGACTTCGGTGTGCTTTGGCAGGGATCCCCAGAGGTGGAGATTGCTGCCGACGGCATACTGGCCGGCGACCCGACGTTTAATGCGTCACTCGAAGCCGAACGGCTCGCACTGGAAGACGATCTCAGCGACTTCAAGGCGTGGCCGGTCATCAGCCTGGGCTTTGTCGTCAACTTTCTATAATCAGAATCTGTCGAGCCAGTTCGCAACCGCCAGTCCCGTGCGCAGGTAAGTCCGCCGCATCCTGCAAGATGTCTTTGCCGGCCATTACGCACGCTCCGCCGTGCGCAGAACCGGATCGCGGCGCACAAACAACAACGCGAGACAAACGAATATCAGTATCGGTATCGGAATCAGCATCAGGCGAAACCAGCCGAAGTAATGCATCACGGAACCGGCAAGCAACGACGCTGTTGCCGCCGTACCGAAAACAAGAAACTCATTAACAGCCTGCGCGCGAAATCGCTCTGCCATCGAGTATGTATAGGTCAACATCGTCGTCCCACCGACATAAAGGAAATTCCAGCCGACACCGAGAAACACGAGCGCCCACCAGTAATGAAGCACCGTCTGCCCTTGCAATCCAACAATGGAGGTTACCAGCAAGGTTAATGCACCGATGAACATCATCCTCGCGACGCCAAGTCGCTCGATCAGAAACCCGGATATGAGTGACGGCAGATACATGCCGAGCACATGGCCACGAATCACGCTCGCGGTCTGCTGCAGCGAATAGCCGTCGTTAATATGCATGCTGAGTGGCGTCGCGGTCATGATCAGGGTCATCAGCCCGAAACCAGCCGTAGCGCCCAGAACCGCGACGAGGAAAGCGCGTTGCATGACGATTTCGCCAAGAGGGCGATCACTTTGCGGATTGGCAAAATCGTGCGGCGCCTCGACACCTTTGAGGCGCAGGAAAATAAACGCTTGCAGGAAATACAGCACGGCCACTGCGTACATTGTGCCTGCGTAGGGCACGTCAACAACCCAGTTCTGCCCGCGAACAGCCAGTTCCGGTCCGATGAACGCACCTCCAATAGCGCCGAGCAGAACAAACGAAATGGCCCGCGCCGTATATCGCACCGGGACACTTTCTGCCGCCGCATAGCGATATTGCTGCGTGAACGCCATGTTGATGCCGAACATTGCCGCCGCAACGACGAACAGCGAAAAGCTGGCGGCCGACAAAGCCTGTGCCGCAAGAAGAGCCGCAACAACCGCGGATAGCGATGCCGCTGCAAACCCTTTACCACGACCGATCGCGCGCATCAGTGCGGTCGCCGGCACTGTCGTAGCAGCCATGGCAACGACCATCATCGACACCGGTAGCGTTGACCACGCCGGGTTATCGGTCAAAGTCGCGCCGATGATTCCGCCCAGCGTCACCATTACGATCGATCCCGTCGCCGAAATCAGCTGACAGACGACAAGTATCATCAGGTTGTCTTTTTGCACTGGGGCTATCGCGGTAAATCGTGAAGGCCGCATTCTCACATATCCGCAGGTCGACTTTGTCCATTTTCAGAAGCACGTATAATGCCTCGGACGTGATCTACGACCTGCACTCGCACACCACCGCTTCGGACGGCTCCCTGGATCCTGATTCGCTCATTGCGTATGCGGCGGAATGTGGCGTCGACGTCCTCGCCATCACGGACCACGACACCCTCGATGCCTTCGAGCGGGTCGACGGATCCGCATCCGGAACACGATTGCTTACCGGTGTCGAACTATCGACCACGTGGAACCGAATCGGTATCCACGTCGTGGGTCTCGACATTGATCCTCGCGATCGCATGCTCTGCGACGGCGTCAAACAGCAAAAAGCCGGCCGCATCGAGCGGGCGCGGACTATTGCAGAACGACTACAGAAGCTGGGGATCCCGGTCCCGCTAGACGACGTACTCGAGATCGCCGGTGATGCTTGTGTCGGCCGGCCACACTTTGCCGAACATCTCGTCGCCACAGGAATTTGTCGCGACACCAAGACTGCGTTCCGCAAATACCTGGGTGCGGGCAAAGTCGGAGACGTCCGCCAGGGGTGGGCAGCGCTCACAGACGTCGTACAGTGGATAACATCGGCAGGAGGCACGGCAGTGCTGGCGCACCCGGTGAAGTATGGGCTTACCAAGAGCAAGACGCGTGCGCTCGCGATGGATTTCAGAAGTGCGGGCGGCCACGCGATTGAGGTCGTGTGCGGCACTCAATCGGAGACCACCACAAACCACCTTGCACGGCTGGCGACGGAGCTTGGTCTGGCTGCATCCTGCGGCTCGGATTTTCACGCCCCGGGCTTTGCCTGGTCGCGGCCAGGCGGCTTCCCACCATTGCCGGCCGGCGTCAGACCGGTTTGGGAGACATGGCAGACACCCTGGACATAACTGACGAGATTTCCATCCCGTTGGACGAGATCGAGCTGACAGCGGTTCGTTCGCAGGGCGCGGGTGGCCAGAACGTCAATAAGGTGGCGTCAGCTATTCACCTGCGCTTCGATATCGCAGCCTGCGATGACCTGCCCGACAAGGTCCGGCAGCGCCTGATGGCACTGGATGATCGGCGCATATCATCGGCCGGCGTGGTGGTTATCAAGGCACAGGAGTTTCGAACCCAGGCCAGAAACCGCGAAGCGGCGCTCGGCAGGTTGCGCGAGCTCCTACTCAGCGCACTTATCGAACAGAAGCCGCGAATCGCAACCCGACCGAGCAAGAAATCGTTGCGAAAACGTATCGACGACAAGCGCCGGCGCGGTGACCTCAAACGGTCGCGCGGCAAAATCGACGACGACTAGTCAGCCTGGCAATCGACGCCAGCATCGGTCCAGACGCAACCGCGTTCGTACCAGTACTGAGAGATACCGAGCGAATTCATCAGGTCCATGAATCCCGGGTGGTCACGCAGCGGCTTTGTTTCAGGGATAAACAGCAGATCCATCTCGAAGACTTCACCGGGCCCTTCCAGCAAACGTGCCACTCTCATGGCGCCCTCCAGGTCGCCCAACAACATACGGACGATGAACTCACCCTGTTCAGGTATCTGACCTTGCGCTGCGGCCTCGTCCACTATTGCGAGCCCGGCTGATGGCGGGGATGAGCCACTCAAAGCGACAAAAACAGGTTCAATCCAATCGGGTGATGCGCCGTCCACTTCAAACGCTTTCATGACCAGTGCACCGGCTTCGTCGTAGCGACCCTGGCGAACCAGGAACAGCGAATAGCCCATCAGGTGAATCTCGCCTGTGGCACCGTACTTTTCGGACCTCGCGTAAAACTCCTCGGCTTTCGCAGTGTCGCCAAGCCACAGGTAGGTCGCCGCAACGCGGCTATTGAGCACGGCCGAGGTCGGGTCCATCTCGAGTCCGACGAGCGCCTGCTCGAGCGACGCATCGAGCCTGCCAACCGACGCCAGCATGCGCGAATACCAGTTGAACGCATTGGGGTCGACAATGTCTGCCGACGTCGCTTCCAGGTAGGCCTGCTCGGCCTGTAGCCAGTTCTTCTGCCGGTGACTCACGATGCCATACACGGCTTTCGTCGCGTCACGAATACTGTCGTCAACCTTCACGCCCCGTTCGACGGTGTCGATCGCCAGTTTGTTGAGTTCTGCGATCGGCGCGCCTCTGTAGGTGGGTAAGAGTGCATAGGCGGTCGCCAGCATCAGGTACGCAGGGCCGAAGTTTTCGTCCAGCCGAATCGTTTCCTGGAAAAATTCGATTGCTTCCTCCAGGCTGCTATCGCGGTCTTGTCGCTTGTCGACCGCATACAGGCCCCGCATATAGCGGTCATACGCGCCAAAACTGGCGGGCCTGGTCCTGCTGATCAGTTGCTGCGACGAGCGACCGAACAGGTCGTCTCGCACCATCTTGGCAAGGTCTTCCTGCAGCCTGAAGATCTCATCGACAGGACCGTTCAGTTCGGCCGTCGCGATAACCTCACCTGTACGGCCATCCTCGACGGTGTAGAAAATCTGCAGTGCATCACCATCGCGGTGTACGTTCCCGGTCAGCACGGCGTCCACGCCGAGATTGTGCGCCATTTCGATCGGCTCCTCGCCCTGTCGCGCAATACGGCTGCTCTTGACCGTGAAATTCGGAATGTTGTGCAGCGTTTGCACGAGTTCATCCTTGAACCCGAATACGAGGTAGTCGTTGGCAGAATCCAGGCTTGCATTCTCGAATGGCATCACGCCGATAGACTTGAAAGGCGGCGTCGGGATCTGCGTCCAAACAACCCACGCGACAAATCCGACAATGATGGCGGCCGTAATCGCCTTCCAACGCGCAGGCGCGACGGGCGTTTCCGTGGTCAATGTTGCTTCGGGTTCCGCCGGGTGCATGAGTTCGACCGGCTTCATCAGCCGATAGCCGCGTCGCGTCAGCGTTTCGACATACTCATGTGGGCGCGACTTGTCGCCGAGGTGGCCGCGCAGTTGCGACAGGCAACGATTAATCGGCTCATCGCTCGTCGGCCGTCCATCCCAGAGCTCGTCGACCAGCTCGTCACGCGTGACAAGATCGCCGTCGCGTTTGGCGAGCGCGACCAGAACGCCGAAAACGCGGGGTTCGGGACGTTCTTCCTCGTCGCCACGACGCAAAACACCACGTAGCGGCAGTACTTCCCACTCCCCGAGCGTAAACCCCTGTCTTAGTTCGTCTTCTGTCGGCACCCGCCCGATCCCTGACCCCGAATTCCCGACTGCCGCACGACGATATTACGCGCTTGGTCAATACACAACAGATTTGGCGTTTTAGCCTCAGTCTGTATTGCAATATGAATGTTATAAAGGTAACTTGGTAACATTACTCAACAACGGGGCACCTGTCATGCCGAAACGAGTCGTGCAACGCACGCAAACAGGCGTACGCATTGAAACGTCGCTACTGAAAGTTCTGAAAGGCCTGGCCGAATTCGCCGGCCTGTCGCTCGGCGATCTGCTCGAAGGCATCGTCCTGCACAGTTTCGAGGGCAAGGCGCCCTTCCCCGCCGAGACCCGCGAGGTCATCGACAAACTCAAATCCGTGTACGGCTGCACGCTGACCGCCAAGGACAGCCACCATCTCGAAGAGGAAACGCCATGAATGCTGCCGCCTAGAACAATCCCTCGATCCGCCCATCGCTGTTCACGCGGATGTTTTCCGCCGCGGGCTTCCGAGGTAGCCCGGGCATGGTCATGATCGCGCCGCAAATGACGACAATGAACTCAGCACCCGCTGCGAGACGAATCTCACGAACCGGCACGACGTGACCCGACGGCGCTCCGAGTAAATTCGGGTCCGTCGAAAAGCTGTACTGCGTCTTGGCCATGCAGACCGGGTAATGGCCGTAGCCCTCGCTTTCGAACGTTACGAACTGGTCCCGCACTTTCTTGTCGGCAATGATGTCGTCCGCACCGTATAGCTCACGGGCAACCCGCCGCGCTTTCTCCCACAGACTGACGTCGTCCTTGTACAAGGTGCGGAATTGGGCGTTGCCGCTATCGCACAGGCTGGTAACATGCTCTGCCAGGTCCGTCGTGCCCTTGCCACCATCAGCCCAGTGTGTGCAATCGATCGCCCGCACCCCGAATTCGTCGCAATATTTTTTCACAACGTCAGCTTCGGCATCTGTATCCGCGGTGTAGCGGTTGATGGCAACGACGACCGGTACCCCGAACTTGCCCAGATTGCGAATATGGCGACCGAGGTTCTTGCAGCCGCTCGCCAGCGCTTCGGTGTTCTCCTTGCCGAGTTGGTCCTTTGGCACACCACCCTGCATTTTCAGCGCCTTGATCGTCGCCACCAACACGACGGCGTCTGGTTTCAGGTTCGCCTTGCGGCACTTGATGTTGAAGAATTTTTCGGCGCCCAGATCGGCACCGAATCCGGCTTCCGTTACGACGTAGTCCGACAGCTTCAGTGCCGTATGCGTCGCCATCACCGAATTACAGCCATGCGCAATGTTTGCGAACGGCCCGCCGTGCATCAACGCAGGGTTGTTTTCCATCGTTTGCACGAGGTTCGGTTGAAAGGCATCTCTCAACAGCGCGGTCATTGAACCTTGCGCATTGAGTTCGCGGACCGTCACCGGCTCGTTCTGACGTGTGTAGCCGAGAACGATATTGCCGAGACGATTTTCGAGATCGGCGAGGCTCGTCGCCAGACAGAAGATCGCCATGATCTCAGAGGCCACGGTAATGTCGAATCCCGCCTCACGCACGACGCCGTTGTGAAAGCCGCCGAGGCCCGACGTTATTGTTCGCAACGCGCGATCGTTCATATCGACGACCCGCCGCCACGTAACTCGACGTGGGTCGATATTGAGCTGGTTCTCCCAGTGCATATGATTATCGATCAATGCTGACAGCAGATTATGCGCGGCGCCGATGGCGTGAAAGTCGCCCGTAAAATGGAGATTGATGTCGGACATGGGCACGACCTGCGCATAGCCGCCGCCCGCGGCGCCGCCTTTCATGCCGAAACACGGTCCCAGGCTGGGCTCGCGCAGACACATGGTTGCGTTCTTGCCGATAAGATTCAGCGCATCGCCGAGGCCGACCGTCGTTGTCGTCTTGCCTTCGCCCGCAGGTGTCGGCGAAACGGCAGTCACAAGGATCAGCTTGCCGTCTTTGTCACCTTCATGGGAGTTAATGAAGTCAGCGCTGATCTTGGCCTTGTCATGACCGTAGGGAATCAGGGCGTCCGACGGTATGCCGAGCTTGGCACCGATTTCCTGGATGGGAAGAATCTTTGCCGCTTGTGCAATCTCGATATCTGACTTGACGCTCACTTTGCCACCTCATGAATCCGGAAAATTCGGAGGCTGCGGATTTTATAGCAAGTGGTGGTCAGGGGGCAGTCGTGATTTGCCGCAGGGTGCCGCCGTAGTCGACAACGTAGAGCTCGCCGTCGTTGCCTTCGGCGAACGTCGAAATCGATAGTCCGGAACTCAGCAGTTCGGTCGGGCTCGTGCCGGTCAGGCTGTCTGCCGGCACGGCGAAAATGCGGCCACTCCCGAAGTCGCCGAAAACATACCAACCGACAAGATCGGGTATTGCCGAACCACGATAGACAAAGCCGCCGGTGATCGACTGGCCAAGCGTGCGATCGTATTCGGTAATCGGATCAACAAAATTAGTATCGCAACCGGTGGTCGGGGGCCTGCAGTGCGCGCCTTCGCGCACGCGCCAGCCCAGGTTGTCACCCGACGCAACGCGATCGACTTCTTCCCACGCGCCCTGACCGACATCGCCGACCCAAAGATCGTCGGTTTGGCTGTCGAAGCTGAAGCGCCACGGGTTTCGCAGACCCCAGGCATAGATCTCGGGGCAATCCTGCCCACCGACGGTGAAGCCCTGTGGACAGGTCTGGTTTGCAGCAAACGGGTTGCCGGAGGGAATTGCGTACGGCGCACCGCCATCGACGTCGATTCGCACCATGGAACCAAGGAGATTGGTGGTGGTTTGCGCCCGGTCGTTGGGATCATTGCCACTGCCACCATCACCGAGTCCCAGGTACAAATTGCCGTCGGGACCAAAAACCACATTGCCGCCATTGTGGTTCGTGAAATCCTGGGGAACGCTCAGGAGGACCTGCTCGCTCGCAGGGGCAAGGGTCTGGCCGCCGTCCAGACTGATGAATCGGGATACGAAAGACCTTAGACCGCCGGAATCTCCCGTGTACGACACGAAAACCTCCGGCGTTGCCGGGAAATTGGGATGAAATGCCATACCCAGCAAACCGCGCTCACCACCGGAGATCACCCGCGGGCGGATGTCGAGAAAGATCAGCGTGGCGTTTGCACCCTGATTGTTCGCAAACGTGCGAATAATCCCGGCCTGCTCGACGACGAACCAGCGGGTCGCATTACCGGGCGCCTGTTGCAGCGACACCGGGCTCGCAAAAACGAGATTCGGGAAGACCTGTTGCACGGCGATCTGCGGCGTAGCTACCGGGGGTGGGGGTGGTGGGGGTGACGGCGCCAACGACGATCCGCCGCCGCTGCCACCACAAGCCGACATGGCCAGGGCGAGCCCTGACAAGAACCAGGTGAGACGAACGTTGCCCATAGCGATCTCTCTGATGGTCAGGGCTCCAAGCATAGGCGGGCCAGGCCGGCCTGTCACGATGTCGCCGTAGGGCGACTGACAGGACCCTGTGCCGCTGTCAGCCGCCTTGGCGGCAGCGGGGTTCAGCGACAATAGGTTCAATCGGGTAGCGATACCCAGGCGCATGGCCGTTTCTGTACACAGTTCACGCATATGTCGATGCAATCGACCTATACTGCGAACCTGTCGAAAAGAGGCCAGAAAATCGACATATCATAGAAACGTGTCGATGAACTCGACATGAATCAAAAACATGTCGATTTTTTCACTTTTTTTCGACATATTTGACCCAAATGTCGATCAAATCGACACATTACCGACCTGGAGTCGCCTGAAATGCCCGAATTCGACCCGAAACTGCCGTATAACGAGCTTCCGCGCCTGCCGCCGCCAGCAGATCTGATCGAGACGCGGCCGATTCTGAAGAAATGCATTGCCGCACGTGTGGCCCTGGCCGAGCTCAAGCAGGCCGCCGAGTTGATCCCGAACTCCGCCGTATTGGTCAACGCACTGCCGCTCCTCGAGGCACGCGCCAGTTCGGAGATCGAGAATATCGTCACGACCACGGACAAGTTGTTCGAGTTCGCCGATATCGCCGAGGACAAGGCCGATGCCGCCACCAAAGAGGCGCTGCGCTACCGCACAGCCTTGTACGAGGGCACGAAAATGGTGCAACGGGGCATGCTGACGACCGACATGGCCCTACAAGTTGTGAGTACTGTCAAAGGGATAGAGCTTGATCTTCGAGCAGAATCTGGAACAACCCTGAAAAACCGGATGTCCGGTGAGGTGATCTACACACCGCCGGTCGGCCAGAAGCTGCTACAAAAGATGCTCGATAACTGGGCCGATTTCATGCACCGCAGCACCGAGATCGATCCGCTCGTGCGCATGGCCGTGCAGCATTACCAGTTCGAGGCCATCCACCCCTTCGCCGATGGCAATGGCCGTACTGGCCGAATCCTGAACATCCTGTTCCTGGTCGAGCACGGCCTGCTCGACTCACCCATTCTGTACCTGAGCCGCTTCATCATCAGTAACAAGGCGGCCTACTATCTCCTGCTGAAGAACGTAACTCATAAACAGGACTGGGAGGGATGGATCCACTTCATCCTGGAGGGCGTCGAGGAAACCTGTATCTGGACGACTGACAAGATCAAGGCAATACGAGAACTCATGGAACATACGGCACAGTTCGTACATCAGCGACTGCCGAAGATCTATTCCTGGGAACTGGTCGAGTTGTTGTTCAAGCAACCGTATTGCCGCATTGGCAACATCGTCGACTCCAATATCGCCAAGCGCCAGACCGCGTCGACTTATCTGAAGCAACTCTGCGACCTGGGCGTTCTTAAGGAAGTGAAATCAGGACGTGAGAACATTTTCGTGCACCCGAAATACATCGAGTTGCTCACGGGTGAGGAAAACGTCTGGGTGTACTACTCGGGCATCGAAACGGAGGCTGCCGGAGCCTAGTCGCTTTCGGAATCGACTTCCTGATCGACGAAATCGTCGGGCATGTACAGATCCATTCTGTGGTACAGCAGTCCCAGCGCCGACTGATTCAGTGCATCGACGATAATCCCGCCGACGTCGCAGCCTTTGGCAAGCTCCAGCAGGCGTTCGTAGGTACGCCGGAAATTACGGGTATGGCGGCGCCTGATATCTGTTTCGAAGAGCAGCGACTGGAGGCCGCCCTCTTCCAGAAAGTCCATCGACAGGAACTGCCTCGCGAATATCTCGCAATCGCCATTCGCACCCTTCTGGAACATGTCCGTTATTTCATCCCGATCATAGCGATTGCTTCCAACGGGCCCGAGGCCCGAAGCAAACAGCATGCCGGAAATGCCGCCGAGTTGATCTTTCACGTTATCGGCAATCTTGAAAAACGTCTCCTGGCGAGCATTCATTTCCGTGGCCGCGATCGCCAGGGTCTGCTTTTCCGACTGCTCCGACGTGCGTTTCAGGGCCTCGGTGTTGTTTGCGAGTTCTCGCTGTTGCATGAATAACCCGAGCACGAGCCACAGGAAGGCAAGCGGCGCAAATGCGCCTTCGAGGAAATTGCCGATCACGCCAAGTGTCAGGCTCTGGTCCGGGTCCGCGCGGACCGAGGACACGACGAACCACAGTCCGCCTCCCATCCAAAAGAACGTGACCACGAGTCCGAACCAGATTCGCCAGTCACGATCTGAGATGAATTTGATGACACGATTTAAGCCAGCCATATCGTTGACTAGTTTAAGCGTTTAATTGTCAAAAAACTGCCGCGCGACATAGAATCTGCCGAATTGCCCGCAGGAGCCGCTATTTGAACATCAACGGTCGAGTCCTCTACCAGCTCTTCAAGTACTCGCTTTACATATTGCTGACGATAAATGCCTTCGTTTTTTTCAGCGAGGAATTGCCGGCAACACGACTCGAGTTTCCGCATGGCGTCGCCGCTGGCGATTTTTTTACGGCTTACGCGGCGACGATCGACACTGCGGCGTGGGTCATATTGCTGCTGATGTTCGAACTCGAAACCTATGTACTCGAGGACCGGCATTTCACGCCAGCCGTTACATGGTCACTGCATTCCTTACGCGCTATTTGCTACCTGTTTATCGTCTCTGCGTTCTACGGTTACATCACCGACACGCTCTTTGTTCTGCAGACATCACCGCTTGCAGGCGTTACTGACATCTGCTCACTGGTCGGAAAGGACTGGTCCTACGCAACCACGTTCGGCGAATACGCCGAGATTACCGTCGCGAACTGCGCATCATTTAGCGGGCTCGATACGTTTTTTCGTTTCGACGGCGTTACCGCCGTCGTTGATCAGCCGGGACTCCTGGACATTCAGTTTCTTGCCTGGGTGGATGTCGTAAACGCCGGCGTCTGGTTGCTCGTAGTGCTGGTGCTCGAGATCGACGTCAGGCTGCAGGAGCACAATCGCCTTGAGGGACTCGCGCTCCATATCAGTACGGCTGTGAAGGTAATTCTTTATTCGACCCTCGTCCTTGCGCTCGTCGCCTGGTACGTCAAGAGTGATTTCGTTGACTGGTGGGATGCGGTTCTTTGGCTCCTCGCATTCGTCTTTATTGAATTGAATGTGGTCGAATGGCGCCAGGAAAGTCATGAAGCAGCGATCTAGCTCCGCGGTCAATCCTTGTTATGGCAGGACTTCGATTCGCGGGTCGTCGGCTACGCGCTCGATGAGCGCGGGATCCTGATCGGATAGTTTCAACCTCGACAGAGCAATTGCTGGATCCAGGTGCATCAGGTAGGGATGCCACAGATCGGCGTCGTTTCGTCGGTAGTAACCAGATACTTCCCAGCCGGCGTCGGTTGGATAAATGTAAACCTTGCCGACTTTTCGATTTGGGGCGAGTGGATCGACGATTTCGAGTTGCCCCGATGCAACGGTGTCTTCGAGAACACCCCTCGAATGCAATACGACCTGTTCTTGCCGCAGTCGTCCCTCGCCTGAATTCGGGTTTGTGATCCAGCGATAGGAAAGCAACGCAACGGCAAGCCCGACAACGATCGCAAATACGATACCGCCAACTTTTCGAAGCACATCAATTCCCGATCAATATCGTCATCGCCAATTCTACAAAAATAGCCCGGCGACATCGTGCATCCGATGCATGGTTGACCGCCCTGCGAGGCGCAGGGCGGTCGTCTCCGTTGCCTGCGATTCGCGCTAATTCAGTCGGACGCCGCCCTGGCTAGAATGTCTTTTCGGAACATCGCGTACCCGGGCCCGTTGAAGTTGTATACCGCAAGCTCGGCGTACAGCCGGGCAGCCTCATCCGCATTGCCGGCTGCTTCATTGGCTCGTGCCAGGTAGTACTTCGTGTACATGTTATTGAGATGGTTGCCTTGGGACAGGTGCTCGACCGCGCCGGCAAAGTCATCCTGGTAATAGGCCGCCATGCCCTGGATCTCGTGCATTCGCTCCAGCTTCCTCGGGTTGCTGCTTGAAGCCACGTGGCCTTCAAACTCCGCGGCCTTGGCGGCCGCGCCCTCAGCATCCCCCATGCGGGCCGCAAGCAGTCCCTCCATGTACGAAATCGTTGCTTCCTGTGCATCGCGCAGATCATCGGATCCGACGTCGTCCGCTTGTTGCCGCAAAACAGCTGCGGCATCCGCGATAGCGGCGCTGGCAGTCTCGCTGTCACCGGCATCGGTTGCGATCAGCGCGGCATTCGATAACGCGTTCACCTTCAGATCCATCGCGCCGTCCGAATAGGCGGTATCCGCCCCGGCAGCGAGTTCCCGAAGTTCCGCTATCGCAGCCTCGCGGTTGCCCTCATGCAGGTTGACGTAGGCGCGAAAGACCAGGAAAAAGCCGCCGGCGTTGGTGCCGCGCGCGTCTTCGAGTTCGGCCGAACGTGTGTAATCAGCACGTGCCTCGTCATAATTTCCGAGAAACGAGTTAACGTGGCCGCGTTGCTGATAACCGGATCCCAGATCCGGCGCCAACTCGGCCGCCCTCGTGTAGTCATCGTAAGCCGCGTCGAGATTGCCCTGAGCGCGGTGCACGTCACCCAGCAAATCGTGCGGATTGGGTTCATCCGGCGTTAGTGCCACGGCATGCTTGAAGTGCTCTTCAGCCATGCCGAAATCCTTCGGCTCCTGGGCCAACAGGTTGGTGCCAAGATTGATATGCGCCGGCACGTATCCCGGGTCCAGCTCTATCGCTTTCTCATAGGCAGCACGGGCATCGGCGGAATTATTAACATTGCCATAGGCGTTTCCAAGAAACACCCAAGCACGCGCTGATTCCGGATGCAATGCAGTCAGTTCCTGTACAGCCGCGATCCAGCCTTCTGTATCCGCGGCAAACGCATATTCAATCGCCTCGATCAGTAATTGCTCACCCTGACTGGCCCCGGCTTTGTTTGCCGATGCCGCTGCAAGATTCGAGGCGAAACTCTCCGTCGAAGTCGCGGATAGAGATGCCATCAGGTGTGCCATGGCAAATGTCGGATCGGCCGCTGCAGCTTCCGTAAACTTGTCATATGCTGAACTTAATCGGCTGTTCGCAAAGTCAGCCCAACCGGCCATGTATAGATCGCGGGCCGCGTCTGAAGACGTCGTTGCCGGCAACACCATGCCACCAGCGTCAGGCGCTGTGGCAGTGTCCACGGCATTGTCATCCGCCTGCTGTCCACAGGCTGATACGAGCGCCAGGCTCGCGATGTACGCAAGCATGTATTTCGTTTTCATTATTTTCCCCTTCCGTTCAATGGCTTGCCGGCAAATCCAAATGGCATTCGTCGTCGTGCCGGCAGGTGCCAGGAATTATCGCTATTCTCAATCCAGATTGGATCTTGACCGCTGAAACCGAGACCGCGATGAGTATCTGTTTATACGCCGAATTGGGAGATCAGGACAGTTGGTGATGTGCCGAAATCCTCTGAAAGCAGACATTATGAAGCAAGGTTGCCGGTGAACCGAAAGCGAATGTCCGCTTTCACGAGGAGCGGACGTTGAGGAAGGCTGAAAATCTCTAATTTCAGGGGCAGCTAACGGCCAGAACCGGAACTTCAACTCGGCAACCTGTCTGAAATGGTATGCAGCGTTAGTGTCATTGTCGGGAATGAGTCAGTCAAAGCCATCTTTTACCCTCGGGATAGAAGAGGAGTACCTACTGGTTGACCGGGACAGTCGTGATGTGGCCAGCGATCCACCGCAGGAGATATTTGAAGAATGCGAGTCCCGTGCCGGTGCCGGCCTGGTGGAACATGAATTGCTACGCTCTCAGATCGAAGTGGATACTCGTGTCTGCCATAGCGTGGCAGAAGCCAGGGAAGACCTGGCCAGGCTGCGCCGCCTAACTAGTGATGTGGCGGCGCGCTATGGGCTCGCACCGATCGCAGCTTCAACCCATCCTTTTGCCGATTGGCATATGCAGCAGCGCACTGATGGGTCACGATTCCAGTTGATCGCTCGTGACATGCGGTCACTGTCACGGCGCAACCTTATTTGCGGGATGCACGTGCACATTGGAATCGAGGATGACGATCTGCGCGTCGAACTGATGAACCAGTTCACCCATTACTTGCCGCTACTGTTGGCCTTGAGCACGTCGTCACCGTTCTGGCGGGGGGGCAATACCGGACTGAAGTCATACCGGTTGACTGTATTCGATGGATTTCCTCGTACTGGACTGCCCGAACGCTTCACGAATTACGCCGACTACAAGCACAATATCGGGATTCTCAAGCGGGCGGGCGTAATCTCCGATGCAACGTTCATCTGGTGGGATCTGCGCATCAGCGCACGTTTTCCGACGTTGGAAAGCCGCATTGCTGATATGTGTACCCGCCTCGACGATGCAGCCAGTATCGCCGCTTTGACCCAATGCATCCTGCATTACCTATATCGCATGCACCGGCAAGGAAAGCGTTGTCGGGTCTATCCACGTTTCCTGATCAACCAGAATCGCTGGCATGCAATGCGTTATGGCTGTGACGGGGGATTGGTGGACTTTGACAACGCCCGTATCGTGCCGGTGGCCGAGTTGTTGTCTGAAACCGTTGAAAAAGTGAGCATCGATGCGGAAGCGTTGGGTTGCATGGTTGAACTTGAGCACTCATTACAGATTCCGCGACAAGGCACCAGCGCGCACCTGCAAATCGACTGTTATAAGCGTGCCCTCAGGCAGGGTAAATCGCCAGCGAATGCATTACATGATGTGGTCGATTGGCTCATCACGGAAACGGTGAGAGACCTGTAATTCAATTTACCAACAAGCCAGTGTCCGTCATTGACCGGAAAGCGACCCTATTGAAAAAGGTCGGCTAACACCAATAGCGGACATTCAGACAGCTGGAGGATCACAAATTTGACAGGCAGCAAACGGCCAAGAGCAGACCTACGGCAGAGCGCGTGTCGCTAGTAGCCAGCCCTGGCCATCTCGACTGTCTCCCACTCTTTGGCTCTTCGATCTGGATCTGGATCGCAAAGTGTCCGTATTGATTCAATCCGTTTCAAATATTCGTCGGGAAAGCCATGAAATTGCGCCCCGACTAATACAAATTCCTTGTACCAATCATACGGCCGCAGAGAATTGTCGATGTGCGATTTTTCAGCAATGTACGAGAAGCAGCCTCCGAAGCCGGGGAGGCTCAGAGAGATTTCGGAGTAACCGAACCCGACACCCTCAATCTTGCCGAGAGTTATTTTGTCCTCATCGCTTATTTCAAATATTGCGAAGTGAACCCCATCATCACCGACAAGAATATTGCACTTCCCCGAATGGTCTTTGCTTCTTTTGTGAAAACATAGGGACCAATTTGGTAGATAGCCAGTGGCAATAAACTGTGCTGACGGTATCCGGTCGGTCAATCGAAGCGGATGCAAATTAGAACCATATGCTGCGTAGCGCATTGGTGACCTTCGGAGCCTAAATATTTTTCGGTGCACTTACTCGGAACATAACATCCTCATCCGTACTTGCGGGCAGATCAACGTCTGCTTTCGGCCAGACGCGGACAGTCGATCCCAAGAAAACAGGTCCGGTTACCTCGACTAAGGGTTATTGCTGATAGAGATCTTGGCTGGGTTGGACAGACTGTGATGATCTGAACGTTGGGGTGATTGTCGCCATGATAAGGAACATATCAGAGGGAAGAGTGCTTGCTGCAAGAATTGCGTTGGCGGCTCTTGCGCGCTTAGCGGACCCTCACTCGGGCGGAAAGACGCTATTCACCGGGCCCGCTAACCGCCATGAACGGTCAACGCGATAGCTGCTGATCGAGAGTTTTCGTTTTCTCCATGATGACGTCACCTGTGTGTTTTGTTGTTACGGTCTCGATCAATGCAATCCAGCACTCATCCTCGGCAACCGGATTGTGCATAAGCCCCTTGGGAACAACGTGCATGTCTCCTTCTTTCAGATGGACATTTTCGTTCTCATATTCGATTGTCAATTTGCCTTTGATGATATGAAATAGCTCGTCTTCATCTTCATGTTTGTGCCAGGTTAGCGTTCCTTTGAGTTTCGCGACCTTTACATACTGATCATTCACACGAGCGATGATTCGGGGCGACCAATATTCAGTAACATGATCGAGTTCCTCGAGGAGGTTTGAGGTATTTAGCACTGAGAAGATACCCCACAGATTTGGGTCATTAGAGGACCTTCTTCGAACTGAGTCACTCCATCCGGGATCGTCTCCCACTCCGCCTTGGAACCGACGAAGATATGCATCCCTATCTCTACCTCCGGATCACCGTTCACGCATCCCAAAGTGATCCCGTGAACGTCGCCTTGGTATGTACCACATAAGGTCGAGCCACAACGGCTACAGAACTGAAGGCCGAAACCCTGATTGCTCTCATAAGAAGTTAGCAAGTCCTGGCCCGACAGCCATTGAAACGTTCCGGGTGCGACTTCTGCATACGCAGAAGCTTGAGAACTGAAAGCTTTCCGACACCGCGAGCAATGGCACGACCGAGCGTCTCGGAGTCGCCCATCAACTTTGTAGGCGACCTCGCCGCAGAAACACTCACCTGTAATTGCCATGCCTGTTCTCCAATCTTGATTCCATTGGTCGCCTGTGCGCACTGGCCGCTTTGCGGCTGTTTGCCGACGTCGGGATTAGGCCGATTAAACGGTCTGGCGGGAATTGGTGGGCGATACCGGGCTCGAACCAGTGACCTCTGCAATGTGAGTGCAGCGCTCTCCCAACTGAGCTAATCGCCCAAGATCCGATAGTCTACGCCTGAGAGTCCGCTCGCGCAGCGCGCTACATCATAATTCGTCCGGTACCAGGCTCAGACAAGCAGTTCGGCAGGTAATTTTCCGTCCCGGTCAAGTACGACTCCGCGGAGTCGCGTGCTAAGTGGTTGATTGTCGAATCGACGTCCTCATCAAGCATGTCGTCGGCACGGTAACCACAGTGCGGTACGGCAATGCCATCGGGTCGTACGAACATCCAGCGATCCCGGTAGTCCTTGTCGATGCGGAAGCCGCCCTCATGCACCAGGCGATGATGGCGCGAGCAGAGCAGCATCAGATTGTCGAGGCTGGTCTCGCCACCGGCCGACCAGTGCCTGATGTGGTGTGCATCGACGAAGCGCCTGTGCCTGCAGCCGGGAAATACACAGCTCTTGTCCCGGGCATGGAGCGCCCGTTTGATTGCCGTCGGCACCGTGCGGGTCTTGCGACCAACGCTCAACGGTTCGCCGTCAGCGTTCTCGACGAGGACGACCGTGTCACTGTCGCAGGCGATGCGCCTGACCGACTCAATCGGCAGGCCCGAGCGACCAGGGCCATCGGTCAGTGCCGACTGATCGACGTGCACGGTGACCTGGTATTGCTCCGAGTTGCTGCTTGACTCCTCGCCCCTCCCGTTTAGAAAAGATTTCACTATCGTCACCAACGCATCCGCCTGCCGGGCCGCCCAGCTTTCCCCGGCAAACTCTGGTGTCGGCGAATCATCCCTGGCGCGATCGAGAGCCTTGTCGATCAACTCACCGGTCTCGAGCGGCAGTTCCACGGTGATGGTCATCGTGCCGCGATTGGGGTCGCGGTTGACACGGAGCGAGCGGCGCGCATAAGCATTGTTGGCTTCGGCCTTCGAGTCCGGCAAACCGCAGCGTAGTTCCCGGCAGCGTTCCTCGACTCGCGCAGCCGTGGTTTTCCGTGCAAAGGCCAGGAGATCCTCTTCGTTATCGCGCCGGGCAACTCGTGCAAGCGCCCGTACTTTGGAGTACGACAGTTCACCCCTTGCAAACCCCCTGGCAATCGCGGGCAGGGTCTTTAACGCATGTGCGACTCGAACCTTCTCCCTTGAAGCGCTCAGGCTCAAATCGCAGCGCCAGTGCAGCCAATCGATACAATTCGTAAAGCCCCATTTCAACCAGCCTGCGCGCTCGTCGAACTGGCGGATCAGCACCAGTAACTCATAGGTGGCGGCATTGATGCGGGCAGAGAGATCAACGATGGCACGATCGAGGTCATCGATGGCCACCAGCCGCTCGGAGGGCAGTTTTGTATCTGTCATGACACGTCCCTGTGGGATTGGAAGATACTGTGATTATATACAGCTAACCATTATAATTCAATTTATAATCAATAAGTTAGTTGATTCCAACAATCTTGTGGGTCTGCAGACTCAGTCGCCACCTCGGGTGCGCGAGACAGTACTCGACCGCGGCCTTGGTATGGGCATCGACGTCTTCGTCGAACAGCGGTTGTAGGAAAAAGTGCCCGAATTCCAGGTCTTCGAATTGCTCAGGCTGAGCTTCATTTTCGATCTGCGGATACACGAGTTTCAATTCGTTACCGGTTCGCTGCTCGACCGGCGCACGGCCCTTCGGGCTGACACACAGCCAGTCGATATTTTGCGGCGCTGCAATCGTGCCGTTGGTTTCCACACCGACTTCGAAGTCCACCGCATGTAACGCATCTACGGCCGCCTCGTCGAGCTGCAGTAGCGGTTCGCCCCCGGTACAAACCACGTATCGCAAACCAGAACCTGCGGACTCCGGCCAGGCGCTCGCCACGGCTCTGGCCAGCGACTCCGCGTCATCGAACTTGCCACCGCCCGGCCCGTCCGTACCGACAAACTCGGTGTCGCAAAATCGGCATTCAGACTCGGCTCGGTGCTGCTCCCTGCCCGACCAGAGGTTGCAGCCCGCAAATCTCAGAAATACCGCGGGTCGGCCTGTTCGAGCGCCTTCGCCCTGCAGCGTGTAATAGATTTCCCTGACTGAGTAGGTCATCCGATGTCCAGCAGCGGATCCCGCACGCCGGCTTCCTCGAATCCGCTGGCGCGCAACTCGCAGGCAGCACAAGTCTTACAGGGAGGCCGCCGGCCGTTGTAACAGGTATGGGTCAAAGCCATGGCGTCAAGCGCGCCGAGTTCGACGGCAAGCTCAACCGTTTCTTTCTTGGAGCGATGCATCAGGGGCGTATGGATCTGCATCTGGACATCCATGCCGAGTTCGATCGACTGTTGCAGCGCTTCGATGGTCGTTTCCCGGCAATCGGGGTAACCGCTGTAATCCGTCTGTGAAACGCCTGTCACGAGGTGATGGATGTCGCGCCGGTAGGCGTAGGCAGCAGCGTATGTCAGAAAAATGAGATTCCGACCCGGCACGAATGTGATCGGCAGGTCTGTTTGAACATCTTTTTCGCCGCTCACGTCGATGCTTGCGTCGGTCAATGCATCTCCACCAAGCGCCGCGAATGTGTCGATCGGCAGACAGACATTCGCAACACCCGCTTTCGCGGCGACCTCGCGAGCGCAGGTGAGTTCGATCCTGTGCCGCTGCCCGTAGTCGAACGACACGCTCGAAACCTTGTCCTGCCCGAATCGTTTGATTGCCCAATACAGGCAGGTCGTCGAATCCTGCCCACCGGAGAGGACAACCAGCGCTTTGTCTGTGAGCCCGGCCTTGTTCATTGACGATCCTTCTTGCGTGGCAGGCCGTTCTCGAATTCAGCCCAATCCTTTGGTTCGTGTCTAACGAGGTAGTCTTTCGTGAGCTCCTCAGACAACAACCACAAGCGGTCCGCCATCGCCATGTCCTGCATGTGCGTGTCACCGGCCAAATCGATGGCGTTACAGTCCTCGAAGAACCTGCCACTCGTCGATCCGAGTAGCGGGTTCGTGGCCACGTAACAACTCGTTGCCGCACCCGCCTCGATATTCTTGCCGCTGACCGCCGCCAGCACGCCAAATCCGAATTGCAGGAGGCGGTTCACGTTGCGGTCGATCTCGGTGTTGATGAGGCCCGGATGCAGTGCGTTGGACGTGATTCGCGAGCCCCGCAATAACTTGCCGAGCTCGAGCGAAAACAACACATTGGCAAGCTTGGAGTGTCCATACGCCAGTGCATCACTGTAGTCGCGCGTTATTCGCAGGTCATCAAACAGAATTCCGCCCTCAGGTGCTTCCCTGTAAGCCGCACGACTGGCGACAACGACAATACGACCCTGCCACGCGTAATACAGCCGATCCAGCAATCGGTTGACCAGCAGAAAATGACCGAGATGATTGACGACGAAGTGTTTCTCGACGCCGTTGACCAACACTTGCTCGTTGCCACCGCCGCGATGGCCGGCATTGCAAATCAACATGTCGACGGGCCGGTTCATCGAGCGAATTGTCTCGGCGCAGCCGACTACCGAGTCGAAATCAGACAACTCGAGCTGCAGTGGCGTCGTAGTTCCCCGAACGCTCTTGCAAGCCTCCTCGGCTCGCGCAAGAGAGCGACTGGTACCGATTACGTAAGCACCGCGCAACGCGAGTACGCGCATCGTTTCGAAACCGATGCCTGACGTGCAGCCGGTGACCACGGCGATCTTGCCCTTGAGGTCGATACCATCCGTGACCTGTTCGGCCGTCGATTCATCGTTAAACGAGCTTCGCGGAACAGCGTTTACCGGCACCTTGTCGTAAGCGCTGCAAGCAGACAGAACCGGCGTGGCCGCAGCCGCAGCCGACATCCCGAGAAAGCGCCTCCGATCAATGCTCATGCGTCGTCTATCGACAGAACATCAGTCGAACAGCTTGTCAGCGTCGCTCTGTGGTGCATCAGACGCATCCGACGCCAACTCGCCGTCACCGAACAAGGAGTCGAGCGATTGCCTGGCCTTCTCGGCTTTCTCTTTCGTCGCCGGATCGAACGCATCTTCGCTCGGGACAAACCAGTCACAGAAGTTTTGCCGCTCTTTGTCGGTAACGTCCTCGGCATCCTCTTCGAGACATTGAGCAGGCACCGTGGCATCGAAATTCCGGCACATTCGGCAGACATGCAGGTGCGCGCTGCAATCGGGGCAGGCATCCCGGCGGGACAGCGGCAGTGACAATGACGCCAGGGCCGCGCCGCAGCGAAAACAGGCAATGTTGTGGCTCACGCAAGTACGCTCCGGTTCGAAGCGGAAAGTATAGCGCCTTGCATGGGGGGCCGGGCCTGCTGAAAGCCCGGCCGGCCCAGGTCACGGATTCAGTTGCGCCGGAACAAAGTCGTCCATGACGGCAGCCTTGAGAATGTCCGGTGGCAACATGCCCTGCGCGAGAACAAAGTCATGGAAAGCCTGTTGATCGAACTTGTCCTTCAGTTTCAGCTCGGTCTGTGTACGTAACGCCTGCATCTTGTTGTAACCGTAGTAATACGCGGTCGCCTGCCCGGGAATCCGATAGGTGTAGCGTTCGATTTCGTTTTGCGCCCAGGACTCGCCCACCGCCATGTCCTCCATGATCAGACGCTTCGCTTCTTCAGGCGTAATCATGCCGAGATTCAGCATCGGGTCGAGGAACATCCGTCCCGCACGCATCAGCCGGTACTGCAGGCTGATCATCTGCGCCTCGAGTGGCAAATACGGCCGTACGATCGCCTCCGCGTACAGTCCCCAGCCTTCGACGTTGGCGCTGTTCATCGCGAACACGGCGCGCGCGACGGATACTCCGGACTCGATGACGCTGGAAAACTGCATCTCATGCCCGGGACGCGCCTCGTGCGCCGTCAGCGTCCAGGAACCCGCAACATAGGTGTCGTCGGTCTGTTGCCAGCTGCCGTCATCGAATTGCTGCAATTGTGGAATGACAAAAAACGGATACTCGCCCGTATTGCCAATGAGGCGCGGCACGTCGAGATGTGGCGCGGGCTGCACGGCGGTCTCCGCCTCTGTTGCGATACGGATGCCTGCCTCCCGCTCAGGCAGGCTGATGATGCTCTCACGGACGATGATGTCCTCGATCTCCCGCAGTACCGCATGGTAATGATCGAGCAGTTTGTCTCCGTCGATGGCCCCGTCACGCTTCAGCAATGCTATTACTTCGCGATAGTCGTTGGTCTCGTAGCCCTGCTCGCGAGCGATCAGCGGCGCGAGCGCCTCCATCTCGTTGCGAATGTCCATGTAGCCCTTGGTCGCCTGCTCGATCAGGTCGAGCGGCGCGGCGTCCACGCCCCAATTACGTAACGCGTCTTCGTACATAACCGCCGGCAGGCGATAGTCATCCCGCGCACGCGGCAGAACCTCGGCGCGTACCCAGTCGTTGTATTCACGTAGCTGACGGGCGAGCACCGCGTAAGTGTCCTGCCAGCCCTCGAGGTCGGTTTCCGCAAGCAACTCCTCGATTCCGACAATCATCGAGTCAGCACGTTGCAGGTCCTGCATCACCTCGCCGCGGTAAGGCCCGACGAGTCCGTCGACATCGAAGCGCTCGGCGGATCTGTCCTTCGCGAGTTCCGTAAGTGGCTTCTCGGCGCCCACGAGTCCTGCATATTTCTTCATACGTACGATCGCCGCAGGATATCGCTCTCGGGGAATCTGTGGATCCACGAGTCCGCGCACGCCGAGGAATACAGTTTGGCTCAGATTGAAGTACGGCAACATGTGCTCACGATTTAAGCGAGCACTGCGCATGCTGTCCTCGACGGCCTTGATCAGGATGCCGAGATCCTGATGGACTTTGCTATCCGTCTCCTTATCCCGCCTTTTTTGCAGTTCCGTGAGTACGGCCTTCGACGCGTCCAGATTGCGTTCGAACACGTTTGGGCGAAAATCGATGATGTTTTCATCGACCCCGCTGACGCCAAAGCTCGCGGCATTTTCCGGATTGAACTCCGCGAACGCCTCGAGGACGACCTGTGCGTGTTCGTTGCTTTTCTCGACCCAGTCGCTGCCCGTTGCAGAGACCGAGCCCGCAAACACGACTGCGCCAATCGCGGCAGCGGCCGCGGCGTGAATTCTTGTCATTAATGTTCTCCAGAGCCGGCGCACCCGCGCCACATAATTGATTGGATGCCTGTGTGACCAGAAAGGGCGCAAATCGCTCCCAAAAAGCTGCTGCGGTCCTGCGCGCGAGTGCAGTAACCGGCCCATGCGGCATCAGCGTTTTTCTAGTTTTTACTTTAATAAGTAACAATTACTAATTGTATTATCTATCTATTTTTAGAACCTTTGCTCCTCGGATATCACCGCTGCGCAGATCCAGCAAGGCCTGGTTGGCGGACTCGAGCGGATAGGTCTTGGTTGCGACGCGTATCGGAATGTCTGCCGCAACGGGCAGGAATTCGGCAATGTCCCGGTGAGTAACGTTGGCGACGGTCTTGACCTCCTTTTCCAGCCACAGGTGGTCCTGGTAGCGTATGCCGGCCAGGAGTTCCCTGTCCGAGTTCTCCTTGCGAATCGCATTGATGACCAGCCGTCCGCCCGGTCGCAAACGTTCCAGAGCCGCAATGACCGGCTTCCAGACCGGTGTTGTGTCGATAATGGCGTGCGGAGGCTCCGGGGGACGATCCTCCGTGTCACCGCTCCAGTCCGCGCCGAGTTCGATGGCGAAAGCCTGCTCCGCTGCGCTCCTTGCAAAGACGAACACAGGGCTCTCGGGATAAAGATACTTGGCGAGCTGCAGGACGAGATGTCCCGAGCCGCCAAAACCAGTAAGACCCAGCACCCGCCCGCTCTCGAGGCCCGTCAGTCGCAACGACCGCCAGCCAACCGCACCGGCACACATCAGCGGCGCGGCCTCGACATCATCGAACGCATCGGGAATCGGGCAGGCATAGTTCTCGGCGACTGTCATTAATTCGGCATAGCCGCCGTTGACGTCGCGTCCGGTCGCCCGGAACGCATCGCTGATGTTTTCCTCATCGCTACCGTCCGAGGAGTGAATCCAGCCTACGCCGACGCGGTCACCGATCGCGAATCGGCTGCATTGGTCCCCGGCAGCCACGACCCGTCCCACCACCTCGTGGCCGGGAATAATGGGTAATACCGGCGGCGGTGTTCTGCCCTCGATTTCGTCGAGTTCGGTGTGACAGACTCCACAGGCGCTGACCCGTATGAGGATCTCAGCATCGGCCGGCACAGGGTCGTCCACATGCGCGAGTTCCAGTGGGGCCGGATTGACGTCGAGACTCGCGGTCGAGCGCAGCAGCATCGCCCGCATGATCACGCTCCTTTACGATGCGAACACCAGCGTATATTGTGCGCCAGAAACAGGCTGACAATAAGTATTATGCACGGCGAGAAAATCCCACTATCGGTTGTCGCAGCAGCACTCAGCGCATGCGCAATCGAATCCGAATTACTCAATAGCGAGCGAATCGAGGAGCGATTCGGCAGCTACGGTATCGATGTGCTCAGCAGCGAGCCGGGGCTGCGACGATCGAATCTTTGCAGCGACGAGAATGATACTCGTACTTGTCGCACCTACGCGGTTGTTCGCTTCGTCGAGGAACCGAATGCGCTGATTGGTTCGGGGCACGCGCAGATACTTGCCGGGAATTCGATCGGTGCGATTTTCAAGGCCAACGGCTGGGCAATTCACAAGGAAACGCTCTACATCGGCACGGCTCGGCGATGGCGACAGTTCCGTCACCGAGTTGATGCGTCTGACGGAGGCCGTCGACGTGGCCATGCACGTCTACCGGCTGTTACTTCAAAAAGATGGTCAAGCAATTGATTATGCAATGATTATCGAGCTTCACCACCCTGACTACCTGACCGTGTCCGATCTGCAGGACATGTACGCTGTCGATGCCGGCACCACGTTGCAGCCGCATCAGGTCGACGAACTCAAGACGCTTAGTCTGGACGCCGCGTAGACACGCTCCGCAGCGGTTTGTCGCTCCACGCTATTACGACTACACTCGCCGTACCTTTGGCGCATGATCGAGGTCCGAGCGATGCAATTAGTTAATACCCTGAAGCTCTTTTCTCTTGGCGTATGCCTGATCCTGTCCGGCACCGTGGTTGCGCAGGAAACCGCGAACGACCAGGCTGATGTGTGGTCTGTCGTCGAGCGACAGTGGGAGGCAGTCGGGAAAGGTGACAAAAAATGGATAGAGCGTTTCCTGGTCGATGAATTTTCGGGCTGGCAGAAGAATTCTCCGGCACCTCGCAACAAGTCCTCGACCCAGATGTGGGAACGATTCAATGAGACCCAGGGTAGCGTCGTCGCTCACGAATTGTATCCTCTCGCGATCATCGTGCACGGTGACGTGGCCGTCGCACACTACCTCTATACGAGCGCTTTCAAGGACAGCGACGGCGATGTCGACGTGAACAATGGCCGCTTCAGTGACGTTCTCGTACGCACCGAGGACGGCTGGAGATTTCTCTCCTGGCACGGCGGCGACGACGAGTAACATAAGCTGGCACGTTAAGCGCCGGTTAAGCTAGGCACGGTTACTCTCATCTGCAACGTGGACAAATACGTCCACATTTGCAGGACCGGGAGGCCGTATGAACGCCTTACGTTACACCCTCACAATCAGCCTGTTTTCGCTGTTTGCACTGAGCGTTACGGTGCCAGCCAATGCGCAGGTTCCTGTCGACGCGAACGGAGATCCCGTCGCAAGCTATGATTCCGTCGATACGGACGCGGCGGCAGAAGATCAGGATATCCCGCTGCTGACGACGATCGAGGTACAGGACCTCGTCGGACCGATCGCGCTGTATCCCGATGACCTGCTCGCCGTTGTTTTGCCGGCATCGACCTACCCGTTGCAGCTCGTGCAGGCGCAACGATTCCTCGATGACCTCGAGCAGGACCCCTCCCTCACACCCTCGGAAGACTGGGATGACTCGATCATCGCGATTCTCAACTATCCCGAGGTCGTGGAACTTCTCAATGAGGATCTCGACTGGACATGGCGACTTGGCGAGGCCGTTGTCGCTCAGCAGGCGGACGTCGTGGCGGCAGTCGAGGGCTTCCGCGATCGCGCTTATGCCGCCGGCAATTTGCAAAGCGACTCGCACCAGATCGTCACTCGCAATGAAGGCACGATCGAGATTACGCCGGTCGAGGAGGACGTGATCTACGTGCCGTATTACGAGCCCGAGAGTGTCGTCGTCTATCAGCCACGGCCGGTTTATTATTACTACCCTCGTGCATACCCGGTTTATTACTACCCGTACCCGGACACGTACAATTTCAATCACGGATTCTTCTGGGGCGTTACCACAGCCTTTACCGTAGGTTGGCTGACGGACAGCGTGCACGTCATGCACCACAGCTATCACGGCCACCCGTACTATGGACACCACTACTGGAACAGCTTGTGGTACCGGCGCCCGTCGATCCATATTCACAACAATTACTATTCGAGCAACAACTACTCGGTCTCCAGGCATCGCTACAGTCATGGCGACTACTGGCGTCCGCGCCACGAGACCCGGCGACGGTTGAGCAATCAACGCATTACGCGCAGCAATTACTACGCCAATAACAGCACGCGGCAGCGGAGCTATTCGGAGCGGCAGTCACGATCCACAACCGTGCGTACTCAGCCGACCCGGAACACGCAGAGAACGTCAACATCGCGTCGACAAACCTATGTGACTGATACGACCAATTCGACCAACACGCGAAACAGACGAATTGCATCGCCACCGTCGCAGCGATCGACCGTCGCGACGACGCCCAGGCGTACGTTGCAACAGTCGCGATCGAGTCGTGATTCGAGTGCAGACCGGACTCAACGACGAAACGTTGTACAGCCGCGTGAGTCGAGGCCAACTCAGACGCATGAATCCCGGCCACGGCAGACGCCGCGTAATGACACTCGCCGCAACGACACTAGTGGCAACCAGCGCCGCGCCGAGCGCCAGGCGCCAGTGGCTACACAACGCGAGCCAGCCCGCAACACAGAACGGCGCAGCAATGAACGCAAGGAAAGCAAGGAAGGGAATTCATCCGGGCGACGCGAACGCCATGCATCTCGCGGGGAGTCGACGAAGCGCCAGCGGCACTAGTGTTCGGGATCCGACTCGCTATCACCGTCCGGTGGCGACGGATCCGGGGGGGCGGCCGGCTTGTCGGACGTCAGGTCCCAGGCGATGTACGCGATCGAGCCGGCGGCGATGAGCGCGAGTATCACTGACAGCACGGGAAGCAGGGATTTCATGCCGGCAATCGTATCACCCCGGAACGCTGGCTAGTCGTCGCTGCCGTGCTTCTTCTTCGGCAATCGGCCCGCCTTGCGAAGGCTCTCGCGCAGAACGAACTCGATCTGCGCATTAAGACTGCGCAGATCGTCGTTCGCCCATTGCTGTACAGCTGATAACGTCTTCTGGTCAATTCGAAGCGCAAATGCTTTTCGTGCCGCCATCGCTCTTGCCGATCCAGTCGCTACCGATCAGGTGTACAGCGAACCGGTATTGAGGACGGGTTGAGCGCCCTCTTCGCCGCATAGCACGACCAGCAAATTGCTGACCATGGCGGCCTTGCGCTCTTCGTCGAGTTCGACGACATGGTTTTCCCTGAGTTCATCGAGCGCCATGTCGACCATGCCAACGGCACCCTTCACGATAAGCTTTCGTGCGGCAATGATCGCGGAAGCCTGCTGCCGGCGCAGCATCGCGTTGGCAATCTCGGGCGCGTATGCGAGGTGACTGATACGCGCTTCAACGACGGTGACGCCAGCCTGGTCCAGGCGATCCTGAATTTCCTTGCGCAGGGCCTGCGCTATTTCCACGGGATTGCTTCGCAAAGCAAAACTCTCGCCTTCATGCGGCTCGTACGGATACGTCGTCGACAGGTTTCTCAACGCGGACTCGCTCTGGATTTGTACGAACTCTTCGTAATCGTCGACTTCGAACAGGGCCTCAGCCGTGTCAAAGACTTTCCAGACTACGACGGCTGCAATCTCGATCGGGCTGCCGTTGGAGTCATTGACCTTGAGTTTGCTGCTTTCGAAATTCCGCACTCGCGTAGAAACCGCCGTTTTCGCATAGAACGGATTTGCCCACTTGAGCCCCGGTTCGTGGGCGGTTCCGACGTATTTGCCGAACAGCTGCAGCACTTTCGCCTCGTTCGGGTGAATCATGAACAGGCCGGCCCACATGATCAGAACAATGATTGACGGCAGCACAGCTGTAATCAGACCTCCAATCGACATTGCCCTGAGCGCCACAAAAATAGCGTACGCCAGTCCCAGTTGCGCAACCGCAAGCAAAACCAGCATCAGGTATCCCGAGGACACTTTCCTTACCTGTTCGCGAATCATGAGCCTCTCCTTTCAGTACTTCACACGGTATCAATTTGATATCATTTTGATATCTCTCCATTGAATTGTCAACCGGGGCAATAACTATTCCGCGAAACCCGTACAACGCCCGGCTTTCACCACGAATAAGCGTGATTATGTAAAAACGGATCAGGTGACTGGCAGGCACTGCGAGACAAGGCGCAGTCTGCAGAGAATGCTTAGTCGCCAACTGCGGCCAGTTTCTTCTCGATATTGGCCCGGACGCGCTCGGCGAGCGGCGCATCCAGGTAGCGTTCGAGCCGGTCACGGCTCGGGTGCAATTCGTAGGCGAGTCGATACAGCTCGATGATGGACACGATCGGTGCCGGATTTTCAACAACGGTGACTGCGTCGCCCGCCGCCACTTTTCCCTCGTTCAGCACCCGAAAGTAGATGCCGGGCCGTTCCGCTTTTCGAAACGCCATGCCGAAACCTGAATCGTGCATTTGTGCCGCAAGCGTGCTGCAAGGGATTCTGGGCGACGTTGCCTCCAGCAGAACGTCGCCGATGAGCAGCCTGTCGCCGACATTCATGTCGGATGGCAGGCCGTCGATGGTCAAATTGTCGCCGAACATGCCGGGCTCGAGTTCACGGCCAAGCTGCTCCGACCACCACGCGTAATCATCCGAACTGTAGGCATACACCACCTGATCGGCACCACCATGATGCTCGGTGTCACAGATCGTGTCGCCATCGACAAGCAAGGGCCCGATTCGAACCGGGCCCGGAACGGAGTGTTTGCAAATGCCAGTCGTGAAAGTGCGATTGCCGTGCGCTATCGACTCCGCGCGCCCTGTATTGACGCTCGCGATACGCATATCTTCCACGGGTTCAGACGTCGATGCGGCCCAGGGCGATCATCAACAGCGTAAAGGCGATCAACGCCACGGCTGCTACGCCGAAGAACATGCAAATCATGAATATGGTCTGTTCCATCGATTTCCCCGAGTTTTCGACGCTGTCAGCGAGAGTCGGGGAATAATACCCGCGAGCGACGCTTCGATGCCACGTCAGAATGAAAATGGCCTGTCATCGCGCCCGCCATCCTCGAGGTATTTGCTGCGCATGGCTTCGTGATGTTTCGGCGGGAACTCCTCCACGATGATCGCGCGTACATGGTTCTGGGCGATCAGCACCTGGTCGGCGGCAATCTTCAGGAGCGCTTCTGCGTCCTGCACCGCTTCGGCCACCTCCTGCAGTCGACGGGGCTTTACTGAATCTGACCTGGCTTGCAGGCGGGCGAGCGTTGCCGCCGTTTTCTCGACGGACTGATGTTGCTGGCGCGCTTCCGAATGCCGATGCCGCAAGCGCCTCAGCGCACCAGCGAGCCGACCGCGCCGGGAATCCAGCCAGGCTCGCCATACGACGAACAGGGCGACAGCCGAGCCGACAATGCTCGCCGTCAAAAGCGCCCAGTGTTGTAGGACGTACTCCGGAGTCATTGACGCACCCTAGCGCAGCTGCCGCCGCAAAACCGCTGTCTGCGTAGCATTATCGCGCGATGCCATTGCGGAATGCGTTACATTTTGCATACAAATGCGATATATTGTATCGCATGACGAAAACCCGCATTTCGACCCTCAATTTGCGCATCCACCCTGCCCTCAAGGACGCGGTGCGCGAGGCGGCCGCACGCGAGCATCGCAGCGTCGCCAACATGGTCGAGATGTTGATACGCCGGCACTGTGACCAGTCCGGTATTACCATCTACGAAAAACGCGACCTGTCTTCGAGGAGATCGAATGGATGAGCGAATGTTGAAGGCGCTGGTGTCCGCCGGTGCCGTCCGCAACATCAATATCATCGCCAACGGTGCGCGATTTCACGTCGAGGCAAAGACGCCGAACGGCTCTGTGACCGCCGAGACGCTCAAGGGTAAGGTCAAGACCTGGGTGACGCTCGATGCCGCAGCAAAATGGGTACGCGGCCTGGGAATCGGCGCCGCACAGGTCAAGATGACGCACTGGCAACCCGGCCAGCGCGAATTGCTGTAAACCGCTTCAGTCTGATGCGGCGGTCTTGCTGCCCGGCAAATCGTTGCCGAATGGAAACGGCTTGTCGTCCGTGTTAAACGTCAGATAGCGGATAATCTCGTAGAGGTAGGCGGCTATCACCTGCCCTGCCTGCTGCAACTGGCTGTTCTTTTCTCCGGTGAACAACACCCAAAGAAAGCCCAAAACCACGACGACCGAACAGACAACACTGGCGAGCGATGCCAGCACGTAGAAAACAAACATGAAAACCAGTCGCAGCCAGGTCGAGCGCGACTTGATGTTCTCCTCGATCGGAACGCCCGTTTCATTATCGTCACTGACGACGTGATCAGCCGGAGGATTGTCGCTGCTCATAAGATTCTCCCGTAAGTCACTCATTGGAAGCCCGCAAATGGACTTCGTTCCGCCCAATATGGTTACAATGCCGCCCGTTTTCAAGCAATCCGTGACACGATCAATGACTTACAAACTCTGGATTGCGATGGCCACTCTCGTGGCGGTCGCAGCTTGTGGGCCCACGGCGGACAAAACACCGGACGCGACTCCGGACCTTGCCACTGAAGCGGCTCGCATTGCTCACAACAGCATCGTCGTCGACACCCACATCGACCTGCCCTACCGACTCACAGAAAAGCCGGATGCCGCGGACGGTGGTGACTTTGACCATGTGCGGGCCGTCGCCGGCGGGCTCAACGCCCCGTTTATGTCGATTTACACGGAGGCCGAACTGGAGGCCGAAGGAAAGTCGCGCGCGGCCGCCGAGGCGCTCATTGACCTGGTGGCTGATCTGGCGGCCAAATCGCCCGAGAATTTCGCGGTTGCGGTTTCGCCTGCCGACGTCCGCCAGCAATTCGAGCAGGGCATCGTGTCACTGCCGATGGGGATGGAGAATGGCTCGCCTATCGAGGGGGATCTCGCCAATCTGCAACATTTCTATGATCGTGGCATTCGTTACATCACGCTTACGCACAGCCTTTCGAATCATATTTCGGATTCGTCCTATGACCCGAACAAGCAGTGGCATGGGCTGAGCGAGTTCGGCGCCGACGTCGTTCGCGAGATGAACCGCCTCGGAATAATGGTGGATATCAGTCATGTGTCCGACGAAGCCTTCTGGCAAGTCATGGACATCAGCGCCACACCGGTCATCGCCTCGCACTCCTCCGCCCGGCACTTCACGCCCGGCTGGGAACGAAACATGAGCGATGAAATGATCGAGGCACTCGCCGCGAACGGTGGCGTGATCATGATCAATTTCGGTTCGGCGTTCATAACGGCGGACGCACAGGCCTATTCGATGGTCCGCTGGGCCGCGTCGGATGCGTTCAAGCTTGAGCACAAAGAGTTATCCGCCGAAGAAGTCAGCGAGCAATTCAAGGCTGTCTGGGAGGCCGAGCACGGTCCAATTCCGTATGCATCACTTGATGACGTACTCGACCATTTCGATCACGTGATCGCACTGGTCGGCGTAGACCATGTCGGCATCGGTTCGGACTACGACGGCGTCGGAGATTCGTTGCCGACAGGGCTCAAAGACGTGTCGAGTTACCCGAATCTCGTGGCAGGACTGCTGGCCCGCGGATACAGCGAGGCCGACATCCGCAAGATACTCGGCGAGAACTTGCTGCGTGTATGGTCTGCCGTCGAAGATTACGCTGCGACGACGTCGACCAGCACGTAGCGCAGCAAGACTTCGTAGCTGCCACTATCGAGCTTCATGCCAGCGGGCAGTTCGAGTGTGTGAATCGGTGAACCGTCCAATTCGCAGATTTCCTGAAAGTGCCGATTGCCATCGCGGTAAACGCGATATCTGACGTCGCGCTGAAAGCCGAATTTCATCGGTACCTGGGTCGGTGTCCAATCCTGAATGGTTGCTCGCTCCATCATAGCCTCCGTAGTGCCAAGCGAATGTCACTTGTGTATGCAGATCCCGATACAGAGAGTGCAAACCGCGTGCCAACCATTCTTGGGTTTGAAAAAGGTAAATAAGTTATGAATTATCAATATATTATAAAAGTTATTTAGAATTATCATTAATAATGAAAAAGCGTGTTTGTGTCAATTCCTGACCCTATAGTCGTGTATTTTGCGACAGCCGCTTGACATAAATCACCGCATTTGAAGAGCCTTGGCAAACGCCCTATAAAGGCCAGACAAGCAGGATCATCGGGACCGACACGATGACGATCAGTATCTCGAGCGGCAATCCCATGCGCCAGTAATCGCCGAACTGGTACCCGCCGGGCCCCATGATAAGCGTGTTGTTCTTGTGACCGATGGGCGTCAGAAATGCACACGATGCCGCGACAGCGACACCCATCAGAAACGCATCCGGGTTCACATCCAGTCGTGCCGCGATCTCCACGGCAATTGGCGCCGCGATGACAGCCGTGGCTGTGTTATTCATCACGTCAGACAAAGTCATCGTGACCACGACCAACAGCACGAGCACGAACACCGGTGACATGCCGGCAGACACACTGACGATGCCGTCCACAATCAGTGTGGAGCTGCCGGTCGACTGCAGCGCACCGCCGATCGGGATCATCGACCCCAAGAGCACGATGACGGGCCATTCGATCGAGTTGTAGACATCGCGTATCGGGACGATATTCAGCAACACGTACGCGGCAACGACGCATCCCAGCGCTATCGGCAGATACACGAGCCCGGTGCTGGCGGCGGTGATTGCAGCTGCAAAGATCGCGACGGCCTGCCACACTTTCTGGCGCTGGATGACGCGTTGTCCGCGATCAGCCAGGGGCAAAAGCTGAAGCCGCGTCATTACGTCGGCAAGACGCTCTTCAGGGCCCAGCAGCAGCAGCACATCGCCAGCGCGCAGGACTAGCTTGCGCACATTGTCTCGAAACCGCCTGCCCTGCCGCGACACGCCGACGAGCGCGACGCGGTAGCGATACAAGAGTCGCTGAGACACCGCGGACCGCCCTGCAAGCCTCGAGGACTCGGGTACCACGACTTCAGTCAGCTCGAGATCCCCGTCGTCGAGCACCCCCTCCGACTTGCCGACATACTCGAGTTGCAGTGATCCGAGCGCCTCCTCGAGACTGTCCGGGCTCGCTTCGATAACCAGGATGTCATCGGCCTTGATCTCCGCGATACGGGCGAGACCCGGCAAGCGCCTGCCACGCCGCGTCAGCCCGATGATCTCCACATCGCTTTTCCCGGCAAGCTCATCGAGTTCCCGAATGCGCTTGCCGATGATGTGCGAGCCCTCAGGCACGCGGACTTCCGCAATGTAATCGGCAAGATCGAACAATTCATCGCCGGCGTCGCCCGCCTGCCGTTGGGACGGCAACAGCCGCCATCCGATCAGCGCCACGTAGGCAACGCCGACTGCCGCGCAAGCGATGCCCACGGGCGCGAAGTCAAACATTTTGAACGGCTCGCCGAACGCATCATTGCGAAACTCGGCAATAATGATGTTGGGTGGCGTACCGATCAGCGTGATCATGCCGCCGAGGATCGACGCGAATGACAATGCCATCAGCGACAACGACGGGCTGCGGCCGCTTTTTTTCGCCGCCTGCAGATCGACAGGCATCAACAACGCCAACGCGGCGACGTTGTTCATCACCGCCGACAACGCAGCCGCCAACGCCGACATGACGCTGATGTGGGCGGCCAGTTTGCGAGACGCGTCGACGACATAGCGTGCGATCAGTTCGATGACGCCCGAATTCGACAAGCCGCGGCTCACGATCAGCACCAGTGCAATGATGACGGTTGCAGGGTGCCCGAACCCGGAGAATGCCTGCGACGCGGGCACGATACCGGTGAGAAGAGCTGCCAAGAGGGCAATGAAAGCGACAAGATCGTAGCGCCAGCGTCCCCAGATCAGGAACACGAAGACGAGGAACAGGAGGATGAACAGGGTTGCTTGATCGGCTGTCATCATTTTTTCCCGTTATTCGTGACGGCTCGCTGACCATACGCTATTCGTTGTGCGAAAGGCACGCTACGATGACCCCGTGGGTTATATCCTTCTATTCGTTGCCTTGCTCGCATTGGTATTCGGACCCGGTATATGGGTTAAACGTGTGCTCGAGCACTACAGTCAGCCTGCCGACCGTTATGCAGGCACGGGCGCTCAACTCGCACGTTTCCTGCTCAACAAACGCGGACTGCAAAATGTTGCCGTCGAGACCACCGACCAGGGCGATCATTACGATCCGTCGGCGAAAGCCGTACGACTGACACCGGAGAAGTTCGACGGGCATTCGCTGACGGCAATCACAGTTGCTGCCCATGAAGTCGGTCACGCGATTCAGGATCAGGAAGGCTACGCGCCGCTGCGATTTCGCACCTACCTCGTGCGTGTGGCGCAACCGGTCGAGCGGCTGGGTGCCGGCGCCCTGATGGTCGCCCCGTTCGTTGGCGCCCTGACGCGAGCGCCAAGCATCGGCATCATCGTGTTCGCTGCGGGCTTTCTGACGCTCGCCACCTCCACCCTGGTTCACTTCGCCACGTTGCCGACAGAATTCGACGCCAGTTTCAGCCGTGCGCTGCCGATACTCGATGACCACAGGGTGCTGAAACCGGCCGACCGGCCGCATGCGCGGCGCCTGCTGACGGCTGCGGCCCTGACCTATGTCTCGGCCTCGCTTATGAGCCTCCTTAACATCGCCCGCTGGTGGGCGATTCTGCGCCGCTAGTGACCGAAAATCAGTAATTTAGGGCTTCCAGGGCGATGAATTCCGTGCCCCCGGCACCATTTCGCCGATCAGCCTGAATTTCAGGCCATTTGTCGCTGGTTTAGGGGCCCCTGCGCTGCTATCATCCGCGCCCGAAAGCCGGTCAGGACCGGGCACAAGCGCCACGAAACTTGCCCGAAGGCACTCCCGATCCGGCACAGAATGCAGGCACCCACTCTGATCGATACGTCCGCTTGTTCAATTGGATGACCGGAGCGACGTTGTGTGAAGCCGAAAGAGCGGCTGCGATTTTTGACGACGACATAGCTGAAGATTTGAGATGAAAGACTTAAGCACGTACCGGAACATTGGCATATTTGCACACGTCGATGCGGGCAAGACCACGACGACTGAGCGAATCCTGAAACTGACGGGCAAGATTCACCGTACCGGCGAAGTCCACGATGGTGAGGCGACCACGGATTTCATGGAGCAGGAGCAGGAACGCGGCATCACGATCCAGTCGGCGGCGACGAGTTGTGAATGGGCAGACCATCGCCTGAATATCATTGACACGCCCGGACACGTGGATTTCACCATCGAGGTCTACCGCTCGTTGAAAGTCCTGGACGGCGGCGTGGGCGTATTCTGCGGCTCCGGCGGCGTGGAGCCACAGTCGGAGACCAACTGGCGGTATGCGAACGATTCCGAAGTCGCACGCATCATATTCGTCAACAAGCTCGATCGCATCGGTGCGGATTACTACAGCGTCGTCAAGCAGGTCAAGGATGTACTCGCGGCGAATCCGCTCGTGATGGTGCTGCCTATTGGTGTCGAGGACAACTTCAAGGGCGTCGTGGATCTTCTGACGCGCAAAGCCTGGATCTGGAGTTCGTCCGAGGACCCCGAGGCTTACGAAATCACCGACGTGCCCGACGACATGCAGGATCTCGTGGAGGAATGGCGCGAGAAGCTGATCGAGACGGCGGTCGAGCAGGATGACGATCTGCTGGAGCAATATCTCGAAGGCGAGGAACCATCGATTGACGATATCAAGCGCTGCGTTCGCCGGGGAACGATCAATCTGGATTTCTTCCCGACTTTCTGTGGTTCTGCGTTTAAGAACAAAGGTATACAGAATGTTCTTAATGCAGTAATTGAGTATTTGCCGAACCCGACTGAAGTCAAGCCGCAGCCCGAGATCGATCTCGAAGGCCACGAGACCGGCGGCTTTGCCACGGTTGATCCGGACATGCCCTTGCGCGCGCTCGCGTTCAAGATCATGGATGACCGCTATGGCGCGCTGACATTTACGCGCATCTACTCGGGCCAACTCAAGAAGGGCGACAACGTCCTGAACACGTTTACGGGCAAGACCGAACGCATTGGCCGTATCGTCGAAATGCATGCCGACTCACGCGAAGAGCTGGAGACGGCGCAGGCCGGTGACATCGTCGCCCTGCTCGGCATGAAAAACACACGCACGGGCCATACGCTTGCCGACGCCAATAATCCGGCAACGCTCGAGCCGATGGTATTTCCTGATCCCGTGATCTCGGTCGCCATCACGCCCAAGGACAAGGCCGGCAACGAGAAGATGGGCGTCGCACTCAACAAGATGGTGCAGGAAGATCCGTCGTTCCAGGTCGCTACCGACGAAGACTCGGGCGAGACCCTGATCAAGGGCATGGGTGAACTGCATCTCGACATCAAGGTCGACATTCTGAGGCGCACCCATAAAGTCGACGTGGTCATGGGCAAGCCGCAGGTCGCTTACCGCGAGACGATCACAAGAATGATCGAGGACAGCTACACGCACAAGAAGCAGTCGGGCGGTTCCGGTCAGTACGGACGCATCGATTATCGCATCGAACCCGCGGAGAAGAACGCCGGTTACGAATTCAAATCGGCAGTGACTGGCGGCAACGTGCCCCGTGAGTACTGGGGCGCGATTGAAAAAGCATTCAAGGTCAGCATGGACGAAGGCACGCTGGCAGGATTCCACCTGCTCGACGTGAAATTCACGCTGCTCGATGGCGCATATCACGCCGTCGATTCATCCGCGCTGGCATTCGAGATCGCAACGAAGGCCGCCTACAGGCAATCAGTCCCGAAGGCCGGCCCGCAATTGCTGGAACCGATCATGAAGGTCGACGTCTTCTCGCCGGAGGGCAACGTTGGTGATGTTATCGGCGACCTCAATCGACGCCGCGGCATGATCAAGTCGCAGGATGCCGGCGCAACCGGCGTCCGCGTCAAAGCAGATGCGCCACTCGCCGACATGTTCGGCTATATCGGACATTTGCGTACGTTGACGTCAGGCCGCGGCCAGTTCTCGATGGAGTTCTCGCATTACGCACCCTGTCCGCAAAACGTCGCCGATGAAGTGATCAAAGAGGCGCAGGAACGCAAAGCCAGCAAGTAGGTTTTTGGCGCTGTACTCAAGCCTCTGCAGGCCGCGCCTGCGGGGGCTTTTTATTTTGCATATAGAACGCGTCAACACTGAAGATGGCGACCGCCGTCCAGATGAAAACAAAGCAGATCAGGTTCGGCATCGTAAGTTCTTCGCCGAAATAGATGCCGATGAAAAACTGCAGTGTTGGCGCGATGAATTGCATGAAACCGATCGTCGTCAGCGTCAGTTGTCGCGCCCCGATAGCGAACAGCAGTAGTGGCACGACCGTCACGGGCCCTGCCAGCATGAGCAATCCGGACATCGACCATCCTGCAGTACCGAACGCTGCCTGTTCTGACTGCATCAGCCAGATCAGCCAGCCAAGTGCGATCGGCAATAACAATAGTGTCTCGACAAAAAGGCCTGGCATGGCACCAACTGCCACCTGCTTGCGAATCACGCCGTAAAGCGTGAACAGCGTAGCCAGGGACAGAGCGATTATCGGGAACTCTCCGCCAGTGATCGTCAGGTACGCGACGCCAATCGTGGCCAGCAACACCGAAATGATCTGCGGCTTGCGCAAGCGCTCGCCAAGAAACAGGACGCTGACGAGGACGAACATCAATGGGTTAATGTAATAGCCGAGGCTGGTCTGCAATACCTGCTCGTTCTGGACGGCCCAAATATAGATTAGCCAATTCACGGATATGAACAGTGCAGCCAGACCGAGCCAGAACATCATCCTGGCCGATATCAGCGCCAGTCGAACTTCAGACCATTGACGACGCAAGTGAATTATCAGAGCGCCGAAAGGAACGGCCCACACAATGCGATGCGCCAGCACTTCGACCGGCGCGACAGACGCGACGATAAGAAAATAGATCGGGAACAGTCCCCAAAGAAGATACGCGATTAGCGCAGCCAGCAAGCCCTCGCGTCGCAGTCTTTGCGCCTCCGAATCGGCATCGTGTTGGCTCAAGCGGACGTTTCCGTACGCTCCGGCCTACCGAGCAACAAGTCCCAGAGGTAACGGGTCCGGGCGAAGCTATCGATCTGCAACATGTACAGCGCCGGAATCAGGAAAAGGGTGATCACAGTCGCAAACATGATGCCGAAACTCAACGAAATTGCCATTGGAATGACGTACTGAGCCTGCAGGCTCGTTTCGAGCATGATCGGCATCAGGCCCGCTGCGGTCGTAACTGACGTCAAAACGATGGCTCGAAATCGCTGCGTTCCGGAATCGATAATCGCCTGCTTGAGCGGCACACCATCTATTCGTGCTTTGTTAATGAAATCGACCATGATCAGACTGTCGTTGACAACGACGCCAGACAAAGCAATGAGTCCAAATAGTGAAAACATGCTCACCGCCTCGCCCATAATCACGTGGCCGAGAATTGCACCGATTGCTCCGAACGGGATAACAGACATGATTATCACGGGCTGGCTATACGAGTGTAACGGTATCGCAATCAATGCGTAGATAAGGCAGAGCGCCGCAATAGAAGCCAGCGTGAGATTGCGCACCAGATCAGTCTGTTCCCGGCTCGCACCCTCGAGGCCGTATTTTACGCCTGGGTAATCGGCGAGAATCTCGGGAACGTATTCCTCGGTAATTTTCTTGATGATCTCGCCTGGCTCGACTACTTGCGCATCGATATTCGCGGAAACTGTAACGGTGCGCTGACGATTAAGTCGGGCAATACTCGAATAGCCCTTTCCAAAGGACATGTCGGCGACAGACCCGAATGGCACCTCGTCGCCACCCGGGGTTCGAATACGCATATTCTCGAGATCCGCAACCGAACGCCGCTCCTCGATCGGATAACGCACCATGACTCGAAGCTCGTCTTTTCCACGCTGAATTCGCTGCGCCTCCTCGCCGTAAAACGCCTGCCGTACCTGGCGTCCAAGCGACGTTATCGTAAGGCCGAGTGCCTCGGCCTGCGGCTTGATTTTGAGACTGATCTCTTCGCCACCGCTGGTCGAGGAATTGCGAATATCGTATATCCCTTCAAATTCCGCCAGACTTGTTTCGAGTTCTGCGGCTGCTCGCTCCAGGGCAATGTAATCTGTCCCGCTCAACTGAAAACTGAGCGGCGGCCCACCTCCGAGGTGGTCTGCATCTGTGAATGTGAGCTCTTTGACGCCAGGATGTTCGCCGACTCGCTCTCGCCATCGCTTGCTGATTTCGTCACCATTGAACGGTCGACTCTCGTCCTGTGGCATCTCGACGAATACGATTGCTCCTGTATCGCCTTGTGTGAAAGCGCCAACATGACGGATCATCGGAAGTGAATCAGGGTGCTCAGCGACATACTCCGCATTCAGGTCAATGATGGACTGCTCGAGGCTCTCAAGTACCGCGTTGCGGGTCTTGGGAGACGTACCGGCCTCCATCTGTAACTGTACCTGTACGAAATCGCTCGGCACGTCCGGGAACAGCACAACCCGGACAAGCGAACTGCTCAGGAGGCCAGACGTCAGGATCAGTCCGGCAAGGAAAATCGTCACCGTCATGCCGCGGTTATCCAGCGCACGCTCGAGCAGCGGCTTGTAGTGATTATCAATAAGCGCATGCAATCCATGCTGCACATGTCGCTGCAGTTTCGCGAAAAGCCGCGGTATCGATTCCAAAAATGAGATTTCACGCTTGGGATGAAAGAGATCATCTTCGTCGATCGGCTTGATCCTGGCGTGCACGAGGTGCGCCGGCAAGATCAACTTCGACTCGACAAGGGAGAAGAACAGACACAGAATTACGACAACTGAAATCGCCTCGAAAAATGGCGCAACAATTCCGCCAACAAATAGCATCGGCGCGAACGCCGCCATCGTTGTCAAGACACCGAATGTCGCCGGAATCGCAACGCGGTGAGTACCAGTGATTACGTTGTCGAGGGTGTGGCCATCTGCTCGTATCTTCGTGTAAATACTCTCGCCAATGATTATTGCGTCGTCGACGACGATGCCAAGCACGATGATGAATCCGAAGAGGCTGAGCATATTTACGGTCACGGGCCAGGGGCCGACTGGCATCAACGCGAGAGTACCGAGAAAGGCGATCGGTATGCCCACTACAACCCACGATGCGACTTTCATTCGCAGGAACAGGGACAAAACGATGAACACGAGCAACACGCCTTGCCACATGTTCTTCATCATCATCTGCAAACGACCACTCAAATAATGTGAGCGGTCGATCCAGATATCCATTTCCACGCCGCTGGGAAGCGTTGCTGATCTTTCGTCTACGAACTTCTTCACGACGGCGGCGGTCTTGAGTTCATTCTGCTGACCGCTGGCGAGTACCCGTAATGTTGCAGTACGCCTGCCGTTGAAGTGACCAAAGCCCTGACTCTCGACGAACCCATCCTCGATGGTCGCAATATCACCCAGCGTCAGGCGCGTACCGTCGGAGTATGTGCGCAGAACGAGTTCGCCGTACTCCTGACCCGTGTAAACCTGTCCCTCTGTCCGCAGCAGAATATCGCCGCCTGCGGATTTGATCGTGCCGCCGGGCGTATCGATCGAAGATGCTTTGACGGCTTGCGATATTTCGTTCATTGTCAGCCCGTACTGGCGCAGCACATGTTCCGAAACCTCGATGCTGATTTCGTAGTCCCTGTTGCCCAGGAACTGCACCTGCGTGACTTCCGGGAACTGCAATAACTCGTCCCGGATACTCTGTGCGATCGCCTTTCGCGAAAAGTCATCGAGGTCGCCGTGAATTGCGACGAACACGACGTGTATCGGCACCTCCTGCTTGTAGATGACCGGCTTCTCGGTCAAAACGGGAAACGTCGATATGGCGTCGACGCGTGTCTTGATTTCGTTGAGCACCTCGTTGATGTCCGCGTTTTGCGATACTTCCGCCGTAACGCGGCCGAGACCTTCGCGTGCTCTGCCGCGGAGTTCCACAATGCCCTTGACGTCCTGAATCGCCTCCTCGACCTTGATGACGACACCTTCCTCGACTTCCTGCGGGGCAGCGCCAAGGTAGGGCACGCGAACTTCAATCGTATTGAGCTCGAAATCGGGCGTTGTTTGCTTGCGAATCGTCGCGACGGATACGAGTCCGGCCGAAATAATCGCCAACATCAACAGATTCGCGGCCACGTGGTTGGCCGCAAACCAGGCAATTAAGCCCTTATGCCGGGTTGTGTCGCCGCCCCGCATCGTCATTCTTCTTCGGACTTGGCCGCAACCTGGCCGGAACTACTGCTATCGGCCTGCGGGTCATCTGTCGTGCGAACCAGCATGCCATTCAGTGGCGTATCGATTCCGGTGACCGCGATACGCTCGCCGAGCAGTTCCTCGCCGGTCACATATGCGTACTGTGCATCGGCCCGAACTACACTGACGGTTCGAATCCTGATTTTGTTTTCATCGTCAACAAACAGCAATTGATTGGACCCACGCAAAGCTGATCTGGGCACGCGCATTACGCCGTCGACGGTGGAACCCTTGATCTGGGCACCGACAAATGTACCGACAGGCAATGGCGTACCCGGCGCATGCAGGCGATAGGGATCATCAATCTGAGCGACCGCATAAGTGACTCGGCTCTTTTCGTCGACCACCCCTTCACTACGAACGACTTTGGCCTGCCACTCCGCAGCCTGACCCTTCTGGACTGCTGACAGGGTTACCGCCGGACCATTAGTCCCGCCGGTTGCGGTGATTTCAGCCGCATTCGGCAATTCGACGAAAGCGAGATCCTGATCGGTTAACGGCAACCGGACTTCGGCATAATTTGTCGCAAATGTCACACCAAGGCGTGTCCCCGGATTGACGAACTGGCCGATATCGGCATCCTTGCTGAGAAACATGCCTTCGTAAGGCAGCCTAATATTGGTTCGTTCCAGGTTGCGCTTCGCGCGAACAACTTCGGCCTCCGCGGACGCCAGCGCAGCAGCGGCCGAGGCGAGCTCTGCTTCGGCCCGATAACCCTGGCTACGCAGCTTCTCCGCACCGTCAAACTCGATCTGGCGTTGTTTTAGCAACGCCTGTGCCTTCTTGACGGACACACTGTAGTCCGTCGGATCGATACGCATCAGCACTTCGCCTGGCTGAAATATGCCACCAGCGATGAACTTCGGTGATATCTCGACAATGGCTCCCGATACCTCCGCGCTAAGCACGGTTCGAGTTCTTGGCAGGACAGTACCCTGACTCCGTACCGTGAATTGCGCCGAGGTACTGTTGAGCCGCATCACGTCCACAAGCAAGGCGCGGTCATCAATCTCGCGCTTCGGCGGCTCGTGGCGAAGAGTGACGGCCAGAAGCACCGCTATCGCTCCGGCGCCGACCAGAATTGCGGCGCCCAGAAGCAATCGCTGATTCTTTCGATTCAAGAAAATATTCCTGGGTTCATGTGCGCTTCGTATTCTGAGTGATTTGGATCATAAAACCAGCAGTATGTTCACGTACCATTGCACAGGCCCCGCCCCGCGCCGAATCGCCTTTTTTGTGACATAAACCCGCGAATTCTGGGCTGATTCACCCCAAAATCCCTGTTGCTACCCCCGTTTGTGCAGCGCAGCATAACAAAGCGAATCGGATCTCTATGTACCAGGATCATTTTGGACTCGACAGACGCATATTCCGCGGCAATGTGGCAGGCGCGGACGTGTTCGTTGGCCCGCAAACAGCAAGAATCTTGTCCGGGATCAAAAAAGCCCTCGCCGGACCGGATGCCATCGTCACGGTGACCGGGCCCGTTGGCGCCGGCAAGTCGACGGCGGTCGCACATTCGCTGGGAGCCATCAGTGGCAAAAACGCCGTCGTAAGAGTCGGTCGCCTTCCTCTGCAGCGTGGCGAGGTCCTCGACCTGTTGTTTGACCACATGCGTATTCAGCAGCGCCCGCCAAGGGGTAACCAGAAGCTGGCACTGTTTCGGCAGTTACTTTTCAATCTGGCTCAGAACGAATCCCGAATGTTCATTCTGGTCGAAGACGCCCCCTACCTCGGCGAGAACATACTGCGTGAACTCGAGGCATTGACGGCTGCCGACACGGGGCCATCCGATGGCGCAAACATTGTCCTTATGGGCGATGACTCCCTGCGAGAGCTGCTGTCCTCAAAAACACTTGCGCGCATGCGGCAACGGATCAGGCTGCGCCGTACGCTCGATGCTTGTTGTGTAGAAGAACTGGCAGGCTATCTGAGGCACTGCTTCCGGCAGGCGGGTGGCGAATTCGATCACATATTTGACGACGGCGCCGTCAAGGTACTCCACGAACTCAGTGGCGGCATCCTGCGCGTCGTCAATAACCTCGTCGAATCGTCCATGGAGGCCGCGGCCGACCTGTCCTCGGATACGGTCGACGTAGAACTGATAGGCCGTGTCGCGAACGAGGAGTTTGGGCTCACCGGCACATTCACGACACCACCACAAATTGCTGAAAGCGAAACGGAACCGAAACTCACTGACGATGCGACGGCCGAACTCGTCGCGTTGTCGCTGCCGGATGCCGTAGCAAACTTGCCGGAACCGTTGCCAGTGCCGGAACCTGAGCCGGAACCCGGGCCTGAACCCGAGCCTGAGCCCGAGCCTGAGCCCGAGCCTGAACCCGAGGCGCACATCGAGCCTGAACCCGAGACGCAAATCGAACTCGAACCCGAGCCCGAGGCCGAGCCCGAGCCCGAGCCCGAGCCCGCGTCCTTGATCGACAATCGGGACGAGATACCCGAGTTGATCCAGGATACGCAACCCGCGTTGGCGGTACTGCCCGATGCCCCGAAGCCCGATGAAGTCCCCGTACTCATTCAGGACACGCTACCGAACCTCGCCGTTTTGTCACCCGAGCTTGCGGAGCAGGCAGCAGATGCGCCTGAACCAGCGACACCCGATGTCAGCCAGAATCCTGTGGCAACAACTGACAAAGAAAACGCAACCGGAGCGGACGAAAAGAAACCCGATTGGGACCGCGACCCGACGCTTGCGGAACTGCGCCCGGATCTCGAAGCGCTTGAACGTGCGATGGCCGTTGCACAGGGCCGTGATCCGGAGGTAGATGACGACGAGGATGAACCCCCACCCGTGGAGGACAAGAAAAACGCCACACTCGCAGGTGTCCCAGAGATAACCCTGGACGATTCGATCAGCAGGAAGGTCGACCTCGCCGCGCTCGAAGCAAAGGAGCGCGAACAGGAAGAAAGTGGGGTCGTCGAGGAAGAAATCGATTCTGAAGCTGAGGCCGAGGAAGCCGCGCAAAACGAAAAGAGAGCCTCGGCGGAACTCGAAAAGATCGCCACCGGGCTGGCGCAAGCCAAAACGATAGAGGATGTCGACGACAAAATGGCTGAAACGCTGTTCGGTGAGGAACTCAGCGTTGCCGCGGCGGCAGTAGCCGCCAGGGTGGCCGAAGAGGCCGCGGCCGAGGATGCGGCGAAGGCTGATGCGGCGAAGGCTGAAGCGGCTACAAAAGCAACTCCAGCGGAATCGGAGCCGACCAGTAACGGCAGCCAGAACCCGATGGCGAAGGAATTTGAAAAGGTATGGGGCGAAACACCGAGTGTCGAAGTCTCCATCGAATCGCAGATCGAGGGTCAGGCTGGCGGGCTTGATGTCTCGGCATCGCAACGGCTGGCAACCGTCCGTGCCCTGAGCGCCGACAAACAGCCCGAGGCCTCATCACCGGCAGCGAACGACACTCCGCCACGACCCGTCATTAAGCCGGAGTCGATCGAAGAGCAGATCACAACGTCGATGACTCAAACGATGAAAGCGCTCAACGTACAACCGCCGGAACCGACGCCGGTGAACGATGACGACGATGAAGATGAAAAGAAAGGCTTCTTCAGTCGCTTCCGGCGCTGACATAAAAACGATCGCGCTTGCAACCATGTTGCAAAAAAAAGCCGGGCATACGCCCGGCCTTTTTGTCACTACGAAAGAAGCAGACTAAGGCTTCTCGTGAACATGATTCCAGATATAGTCGACGTGCGGTCCGCAGATATCTGAAAACTCCTCTCCAGCCTCGCTTTCCTCCGCATAGATCGTATCAATGGCCTCCTGGCGTGCACTCAGCAGCGCGCCCATATCCGTGGCAGTCATCGTTTGCAATCGCCGCGCCCGGCCGCCGATAACGTGTGAAAGCCAGCCCCAAGTCGTCAGCTTGCCGTCTTCGACCATCTTGTCGAGAATCGGTGCAATGTGCTCGTTGACGATCTCGTCGGCACGCTCCTCGCGATTGATGTCGCAAAAGTGATAGACAGAAAACCCGACGTCGCCTCGATTCTCCCCAGCGGACCCGGCTTCGACCTGCCACAGATAGTCGTCGTGTCGCGGACACGCGTCGGCAAACGCATCGCTTGCGGCGTCATCTTCGCCATGCACTTCAGTAACAGCGTCATTAATTGCAGTCAACGCGGCAAGTGCGCCTTCTACGGAGTCCGCCGTGTGGTAGCGAATTCGCCGCCAGGACCCGCCGGTATGGTGTGACAGCCAGCCCCACCCCAGGATCGTCCCGTCTTCGACCAAACCGTCGATGATCGGTGCGTCCCGCTCCATGAGCGCATCCGCTGCGTCTTCCTTACCGGTGTCGCAGTGGAAGTATGTTGCGTAACTAAACCTCGACGATTCCTCTTCCTGCGCCATCGCCGTCAATGCCAGAAAACTCATCGCGAGCCCTGCCCCAATACATTGCATTCTTTTCATTATTTTCGTCTCCCTGGATATCACGAACGTTGATTTACCGCGTCGGAATGGCTAAGGCCGAAGGCCCATCCGACCCGGCAGGTGGCGACGATTGTACACTGTCAGTATTGACCGAATGGAAATTGTTGCTGTGACGGAGCTCCCGCTGGCTACGTAGTCCCCGAAATTTCCCGTGTCGCATACGGATTTTGCAATTGGGAGTCAGCCCATATCCTCATAAGCGAGGCGTGAAGTATGTGTAACCAGTGCTGTTTGCCTGGGAGAATCGAATGAGCCGTACTGTCTTGACCGTCATCGAACTCGGCAACTACCCCGAAGAGGTTGTCGCACGCGCCATCTGGCTTGCCCGACTCACGGATAATGATCTCGAACTGCTGTTGTGCGATCCGACGACCAGCTTCCTGAGTGAGGCCTTTATCGTCTCCAACGAAGTGCGGGAACTCGCCAGAGAAATCGTGGAGGCACAGGCGAGTTCTTTACAACAACTGGCGCAAAAGGCTGCGGCGCAGGGCGTTGCCGTGACAACCAGCACGAGCCGTGAACGGCCGCTTGCCGACACAATTATCGCGAAGGCGACCGATCTGGATCCGCAATTCGTGGTCAAGGGAACGCACTATCACAGTTCGGCCGAACGTGCGACGTTTGCCGATACCGATTGGCAACTCATGAAACGGCTCGACTATCCACTCTGGTTCGTGAAGCCCGGCGAGTGGAAAGACCAACCGATGATCGTGGCCGCGGTGGATCCGACTCACGACAAAGACCCGGACGCATTGCTGGACCAGCGCATCGTCTCAACGGCGCAGTCCCTTGCAACCGCGTGTGGTGGCCGGGTCGAACTCGTGCATACCTATCAGCGCCTCGTCGAGATTGGCTCACGCGTACTGAAGACGTTCAAACCCATCAAGCTGCCGATTGATGAACTCGACAAGAAAATTCGCGATGAACATCGTCGCAAACTGGATGCGTTTGCCGCGCGCTGCGGCGTAGCTGATGAAGCAGTGCATCAACTTCCGGGGCGCGCGCACGACCTGTTGCCGACGTTTGCCAAGACGCACGGCGCTAACCTGATGGTCATGGGTGCATTGGCACGCTCCGGTCTGAAGCGGCGTTACATCGGCAACACGGCCGCCAAGGTCCTCGACCACCTGCCCTGCGACGTCTTGATCGTGCCAGCGGAGTAATTGAAACAGGTGCCCCGTGGATGCGGGGCACCCGCTTTGTTCAGTCTTCGACGTCTGACAGCGCCTTCAACCGCGCCGCTTCGAATTCGTCGCCTTCGTTCCACTGCGGCATGTCGTCCGCGTTCGCGATCGCGAGCCCGGTCCAGTAACCGAGCAATGCGTCTTCGATGAGTCCCTCAAAATCCCAGTTGTCGTCGTATTCATCCGACGGCTGATGATAGTGCACGTTGGTATAGTGTTCCTGCTGTTCACGACCCCACTCGGGTGGACGGTCCACGTACTCAGTGCCGGGTTTCAAATACATGGCGGGCACGCCGATCTTCGCCAGGCTGAATTGATCGGAGCGGTAGAAATAGCCCTTATCGGCAAACTGATCCGGTTTGACTTCCCGACCTTGTTCCCCGGCGATAAGCTCGAGAATCTGGTCGATCGATGACTTGCCCAGACCGACGAAAGTCACGTCATGAGTATCACCCAGGATGTTCGGATTATCGTAGTTGATGTTCGCAGCGATACGACCTGGGGCAAATGTAGGATTGTTCGCGTAATAAAGCGAGCCGAGCAGTCCCTGTTCCTCGGCGCCAACGAAAGCAATGAGCGAAGAACGACGCGGTGCGTCGGGCAAGGTCGCGAGTGCCTTCGCTATTGCCATTACCGCCGCGACACCTGAAGCGTTGTCCCGTGCGCCGTTGTAGATGTTGTCGCCTTCGGCATTCGGCTCGCCAATGCCGAGATGGTCGTGGTGTGCCGTGTAGATGACGACCTCGTCCTTGAGTTCGGGGTCGCTGCCGGGAATCAGGCCCAGCACGTTGGCGCTCTGCACACGATTGATCTCGACGTCCATGCCGATGGAGGTCGTAATGCCGAGCGGGACAGGCTCGAAGTCACGATTAAACGCTGCTTCACGTAATTCATCGAGGTCCAGACCAGCCATCGCCACCAGGTCACGTGCCGTGTCCTCGGTCACCCAGGCATTGAATTGGTTGCGCGGCTCGTCGCCCGCGGGCAATTCGAACTGCTCGCCGGTCCAGGAGGTCTGCACAACCTGGAACGGGTAGCCCGCCGACGGCGTGGTATGAATGATGATCGCGCCCACGGCACCCTGCGTTGCAGAACTCAGGTATTTGTAATCCCAACGTCCGTACCAGAGACGCGTCTCACCGGCGAACAGGTCGGGATCCCAGTCCGGGTCATTGTTCATCATCAACAGGATCTTGCCCTCGAGGTCGACGCCCTTGTAATCGTCCCAGTCATACTCCGGGGCCTGGATGCCGTAGCCCACGAACACGATCTCGGCGTCCTTGACCTCGGCACGTTCCGACTGCACACCGCTACCGATGATGAACTGATCCCACTGTTTGAGAGTCTTGTTCTGATTGTGACCTTCGAAAGTCCAGGTCTCGGGCTGCGCAGCGTTGACACCAACCAAGTCGAACGGCTGCTCCCAGCTGCCGTCCCCCGCCGCCGGCAACAGCCCCATCTCCTGCATCTGCTTGGTCAGGTACTCGCGCGCCTTGACG